>Ga0187876_1000014_pt1 | contig 155372 bp, 144 predicted proteins | sample June2016WEW_17_4_FD_133000 | JGI IMG/M metagenome (GOLD analysis project Ga0187876, IMG submission 133000) | Peatland microbial communities from SPRUCE experiment site at the Marcell Experimental Forest, Minnesota, USA - June2016WEW_17_40 | ecosystem: Environmental > Terrestrial > Soil >... | reverse complement strand
CTACCCGCCGCCACGGCCGCTCACTCCAGCGCTGTCCTGCGCTGCTGCGTTCCTTCGTGAACCACAGCCCTCTTTCTTTGCGTTTCACATAGGACATTAGTTATGCAGGAATCAATAAAGCCCGGTTCCTTACTGTGGCTCTGCGGCCCGGCTGAAGCCGTGCCCTGATACACGACTAACTCGCAGTTCCACTGTGGAATTTCGAGGTAATCATTTCCCCCCGCGCGCTCGGAAATGCTGAAACTCGAGGGCGAGGCGTGCCTCGCGCGCGCGCTCGGGCGGCGGTTGGCAGGTCGGGGACTCGCCTCATTCAAACGCGGAGTTCGTAGCCGAGGGCGCGCATGCCTTCGATGATGCGGGCGCGGATAGCGCTGGTTTCCTCGCTCGAGAGGGTGCGCTCGGGTGAGCCGGCGGTGAGGCGGAAGGAGACGCTTTTTTGGCCGGCTTCGAGCGGCGGCCCGGAATATTGGCGGAGGAACTCGATCGATTCGACCAGCGGCCCGGCGAAGGATTGCACCTTGCTCTGCAGCTCGCCCACCGGCTCGCGCAGGCCGGCAATCACCGAAAGATCGAACGCCGAGGAAGGATACCGGCGAATGGGCGTATAGCGAAGTTCGACGGCGGCGAGCGCGCGCACGCGGTCCAGATCGAGATCGAGCACGGCCGCGCGGCCGGTTTCGACCAGCGACGGGTGGAGCTCGAAGACGCGGCCCACGGGCTCGCCCTTCCAAAGGATCTCGGCGGCGCGCGCCGGGTGCTCGTACAATGCGGCCGCGGCGGCGGGCTGCGCCAGCGCTCCCGGCATCAGGCATTCCGCCGCGTGGCGGATTTCATCCAGGCCCGCCGCGCCATCGCCCTGCCGCGCGAACACGGCCGCGGCAAGGTGCGGCACTTCCTCGGGCAGGCCTTGCGGGCGCTGGTGAATCTCCAGGCCGATTTCGAAAATGCGGAACAACTCGCGGTGCTTGCTGTTTTCCTGAATGTTGCGCCACAGGCCGGGCAGCAGGGAGGCGCGCAGCAGGGCCTGATCGCTGGCGATGGGGTTGGTGACGCGCACGTGCGCCCCGGGCGAGAAGCCGAATGCGCGCACGGCTTCTTCGGCGACGAAGGAGTAATTGTAGACCTCGGTGAAGCCGAGATCGACCAGCACGTCGCGCACTTCGTGCTGGTACTTGCGTTCGGGGTTGGCAGGCGGCACGGCGGCGGCCACCAGCGGCGCCACCGGCGCGATGGAATCGTAACCCACCATGCGGCCGATTTCCTCTACCAGGTCGTCGGCCATCGAAACATCTTTGGTGGCGCGCCAGGAAGGAACGGAAACCGAAAACACAGCCGGCCGCGGCTCGGCGACACCGAACTCAAGGCGTTCGAGAATCCGGCGAACTTCGGCGGGCTCGACGGCGCGGCCCAGCTTGCGGCTCAGCCACTCGAGCCGCAGCTCGATGGGCGGCGGCGCGGGCAGCTCTCTCATCTGGTCCGCCACGCCGCCCACGACGCGAATGCCCGGCGAGATTTCGCGCAACAGCTCGACGGCGCGAGCGAGGGCGCGAACCGTGTTGGCCGGGTCCTGGGCTTTTTCGAAGCGGATGGAGGCGTCGGTGCGCAGCTTGATCGCCGAAGAGGTTTTGCGGATGGAGGCGGCCTGGAAGTTGGCGCTTTCGAGCACCACGCGCGTGGTCTTGTCGCTGATGGCGGTGGAGGCGCCGCCGATCACGCCGGCCAGCGCGATGGCGCCGGAGGCGTCGGCGATCACCAGGTTGCCCGCATCGAGCGTGTACTCCTCATCGTTCAAGGCGCGGAAGCGCTCGCCCGGGCGCGCGGGGCGGATGAAGATGGTATCGCCGGAGAGCCGGTCGGCGTCGAAGGCGTGGGTCGGCTGGGGCAGCTCCGCCATCAGCAGGTTCGTCATATCGACGATGTTGTTGATGGGGTTCAGCCCGAGCGCGCTCAACCGGTATTGGAGCCAGGCCGGCGATGGCTGCACGGTGATGTTGTCGAGCTCGAGGGCGCTGTAACGCGGGCACAGATCCGGATCTTCAATCGCAATCCGGACACGGCTGGGGCGGCGCGGCAGCAGGTCCGGCTTGACCGGGTCGATCAACCGATTGCCGAGGATGGCCGCCACTTCGCGCGCCATTCCGATGTGACCCCACAGATCCGGCCGATGGGTGATGGACTTGTTGTCGATTTCGATGATGCTATCGGGCGCGCAGCCGGGCACCGAAGCGCCGGGCGCGCCCTGGATTTCGAAGATTCCGGAGTGGTCGCGGTTGATGCCCAATTCAGCGCCGCTGGCGAGCATGCCATCGCTTTCGACGCCATCGATGGTTTTGTGGCCCACCGGCGCCCACACCGTAGTCACGCCGGGGCGGCAATTGGGCGCACCGCAGACCACGGTCTTGCGGCCCAGCGAACCCAGGTCCACGATGGCCTTGACGTTATGGCCGGAGCCGGTGGCCTCGGCGGTGACCACGCGGGCCAGCACCGCGCCGGCCAGCAAAGCACCAGCGGCCTGGATGCCTTCGCATTCGGCGGTCTTCATGGTGATCAGGCGCTCAAGCGGCGCCGGCGCGCAATCGAGGTTGGCCACCAGCTCGCGGATCCAGTTGTAAGAGAATTTCAAGATCGCCCCACCGTTAGAACTGTTCCAGAAATCGCAAATCGCCGCCCTGCAAGTGGCGGATGTCGTCGATGCCGTAGCGCATCATCACCAGGCGCGTCAGGCCGAGGCCGAAGGCGAAGCCGTTCCACTGGGCGGGATCGATGCCGCTCATGCGCAGCACGTTGGGATTCACCAGGCCGCAAGGCAGCAGCTCCACCCAGCCGCTCTGCTTGCACACCGGGCAGCCGGGACCGCCGCAGATCAGGCATTGAACATCCAGCTCGAAACCCGGCTCGACGAACGGGAAATATCCGGGCCGCAGCCGCACGGCAACCTCGCGATGGAAGATGGCGGCCAGCAGCGTCTTCATGAAGTACAGCAGGTGGGCTACGGAAACGTCGCGATCGATCATCATGCCTTCGAGCTGGTAGAAGGTGTGCTCATGCGAAGCGTCCACGCTTTCGTTGCGGAAGGCCCGGCCGGGCGCGATCATGCGCAGCGGGGGGCCCAGCCGTTCCATGCCGCGCACCTGCACCGGCGAAGTGTGGGTGCGGAGCAGGTTGCCGCCCTCCAGCCAGAAGGTGTCCTGCATGTCGCGCGCGGGGTGAGTGGCCGGGATGTTGAGCGCGTCGAAATTGTGGTATTCGGTTTCCACCTCCGGTCCATCGAGCACGGCGAAGCCGAGTGAGCTGAACAGCTCTTCGAGCTCGCGCTGGATGCGGGTGATGGGATGCAGGTGGCCGCGGGGCGGGCCGGGAGCGGGCAGCGTAAGATCCAGCCATTCCGCATCCAGGCGCCGCGCCAGCGCTTCTTCGGCGAAGCTTTGTTTACGGGCTTCGTACGCCTGTTCGAGCGTCTGCTTGGCGTTGTTCAGCAGCTTGCCGAAGGCGGGGCGCGCCTCGGGTGGCAGCTTGCCCATCTCCTTGCCGGCGATAGCGAGCGCGCCTTTGCGGCCCAGCGCCTCGACGCGCGCCGCTTCGAGCCCCTCGATGTTGCGCGCGGCGCGAATCCGCTCGAGAGAACCGGCGACCAGTTCCCGTATGGAATCTTCAGACATGCGTGTTGAACCTCTGATTGTAACAAGCAGCCCGCGCACGATCAGCACATGGACACTGCCGCGGTTGCCCCGGCGACCAAGAGAGCCGGTGACCAGGTACACGGCGAGCGCGGCGAGGCCGACGGTCAGCCCGACGGGCTTCACGGCCGCACACGCGACAAGACGGGACTCCCGCAGGGCCGCCGTGCGCGCGGGTTGACCTACCACGCCACGCGAACTACCAGTTGCAGTTGGCGTGCTGGGGTAACGGTGTGACTGATGACGCCGGAAGATTCGACTCCCAGGAACCGGTTGGGCAGCGCGAAATCTACGTCATTCAAGAGGTTCGTGGCGGCGATGCGGGTCTCGAAGCGCAGGTTCTCGCGAAGCCGGAAGGTCCGGCTCAGGGCGGCATCGGCGGCAGTCAATCCCGGCCCGCGCAGTATGTCGAAGCCGGAGTTGCCGTAATGGTAGAGAGCGGGAACCTGGAACGCGCTGCCCGCCGCGCCCAGGCTGGTGTCAAACCAGTCCAGGTAGGAACGCTGATTCGCGTGCAAGGCGCCGTTGCCGGTGCGGTTGGGAAGCTGAAAGCCGCCGTTGTTCAGACTGTTGACCGTCAGTTCCGGCGTGAAAGGGAAACCGGTTTGCAAGGTGACGACGGCACTGGCGTGCCAGTCACGCGTGGCTGCCGCGAGCCAGCCGTAGCGTGTCATGTGGGGCGGATCATACTGCGCCGACAAGACGGCGCGCTGCGCGATGTCAAAGGGAGACAGCCCGCGATTGGCGCGTGCGTTGTAAGTGTACTGCGGCGCCGCCGGACGGCTCTGGGGGTCCGTATAGGGCGCGACCGAGTCATCCACCGATTTGGACTGAGAGTAACTCAGCAGTACGACGAGCCCGGGGCGAACCTGGTCACTTAGCTTGACTTGTCCGCCGTAGTAAGTGGAGCCTCCACCGAGATTCAGATAAGTGATACGCGACTCGTATGGCTCATACGGATAGCGCAGCGTGGCATAAGGCGTCGGCGCCGGGAAAGGCTGATTGGCATTGAATGCGTCTTCGAGGTGAATGCCCATCGAGCCCACGCCGCCGATCTCGAACACCAGGCCCGTTCCCAGGCGGTGCTCGAGAAACAGGTCCCACTGATCCGCATAGGGAGTGTAATTCTCGGGCTGAATGGCGTTGATGCTGCCTTGCGCGGCGTTGAGTGCCGCCGCGGTGAGGAGCGATGCCGGCACCGGGGCGGGCAGCCCGGCGGTGAGATTCGGCCCGAGTTGAAACGTGCCGTTGATCATATCCAGCAGCGACGCATACGGCGGATTCCGCGCCAGCATGCCCTCGGCGAGATAGGTCCCGGCATCGTAGTCGGTGCTGAATCCGCCGCGCAGCGCAGTGGCTCCGCTGGGCGAAAGATTGAGCACGAAGCCCACTCGCGGCGCCGGCGCGCGTTTGTTGAATCCCAGCCCGGCATATTGATTCACGCCGCCTTGACCCGCGAATTGATCGAGCGCCGGAGCGGTTCTCGAGTAATTAAAATTCACCATGCGGCTGGAGGCCTCGGTGAGCGGCGGATAGAGAGAATAGCGAAGGCCAGCACTGATCGTCAGCCGGCCTAATCGAATCTGGTCGCTGGCGAAGCCGGCGAACTCCCAGGCGCGCAGGTGGTAGGGAGAGAACTGAACGTCGCGCTCGGCTTCGGACGGAAATCCGAGCAGCAGCGACGCGATGGAATCGCCCGACGGCGCGGCGGACCCCTCCTGGCTGGTGTAGTCGGGAGTGAAGAGGAAGGCGCCACGGCTGGAAACATCGGCGGCATCGCCATCGGTGAAGCGGCGGATCGCCTGGACTCCGAACTGCCAGGACTGGCGGGCCGTAGTCCAGCGCACCGTGTCTTCCACCTGGTAATTCGACGTGCGGACTTCGAAAGGCGCGGCGCCGGCAGCTCCCAACGACGCGAACCCGGTGGGGCTGACGGTGGGAAGGCCGGCGGCGCTCAGTCCCGGTATGTCGAGGAGCGTTGACCAATTCATCCCCTGGTCGAGCGGTTGGGCCTGAAGATGAAGCGAAGCCGCGCCGGCGCGGAGTTCATTGATGAGCGAAGGGCTCAGCGTCCAGGTCTCGGCGACTATGGCGTCCCAGGCGTTGGAGGTCGTGTCGTCATCAATCGCGTTTTGAGTGATGTCGCTGCCCAGGCTGGCGGGGGAAAGCGGCAGCCCGGCGGGCGCAGGCAGTGCGCCGGGCGATTGTTCGCGCTCGTGCTCGTATCCGGCGGCCACAAATAGGGAGTGCTGCGCGGAGAGACGCTTCTCGGAACGGCCGTGGAACCAGCCGGCGTTGTGAGGAGCCGATGGCGTATAGCGGTAATTATCGACGGGGCCGGGTAAGTTAGGATCGGGATACAGAGCCAGTAACTTCTCGCCGGCCGGTGAAAACAAGCTCTGCGGGATCTGGTTATCGGTAAACGGCTGCCTCTCGAAGATACCGGACGGTGTGGGAGCGATCGTGAACGGATTATAAATGGGCGCGAAGGCATAATCGCCGGTCTTCTGCTCGGCGGTGGGCACGGTGGAGATCACCGTGAGACCCTGGCGCGAGAGCAGCCCTTCCAAATCGGCGAAGAAGAACCAGCCGCCCTTGCGGACAGGACCGCCCAGATTGGCGCCGAACTGGTTCGCGGCCATCGCAGGCTTGCGGGCGCCATCAAAGAAATTGCGCGCATCGAGAGCGGAATTGCCGAACTCCTCATACGCGCTTCCGTGCAGCGCATTCGATGCGGAGCGGGTGTAGACGCTCGCGCTGGCGCCGGTTGCGTGACCCGACTCAGCCGGAATGTAGCCGTCCACCAGATCTACCGCGCCGATCGCCTCGGCCGGCGGGTTGAGGATGGCGCCGCCGGTCCATTTGTCGTTGTTATCCATGCCATCGAGTTGGAAGTTATTGTTCTGGCCGCGTTGCCCGTTGGCATTGAAACTCATGTTGGCGCGGAAGGCGTATGGGCCGGCGCTCTCGGTGGCGCTGCCCTGCTGGCCGGGCGCGATTTCGGCGCGCTCGCGAATGGAATCGAGGTAAGCGCGGCCAGCGTCTTCATCGCCGGGCGGGGGCGGGTCGTAAAGGACGATGGCGTCAATGGTTGTCTTATCGTCTTCGACCACCGCCGTTGAGACGGAGATGCCGCAGACCGGCGACGCGACCACGATGGTGTACCGATCCGGGGCGAGACCGGCGACGCGAAACTTCCCGCCTGAATCGGCAGCCAGCGTGCAGCGGTAATCGGTGTGCTGGCCCAGAAGAGTGACTTCGACAAAGGGAACGGGATTGCCCGCGGCGTCGACCACTGTTCCGGAGATGGCGCCGTTGCCTTGAGCGGCCAGCATGCGGAGACAAAGCAGCACGATAGCCCATCGCAGGGCGCGCCCGGCGATCATAGTTAGGCGGGGGGCGTTGGCGAAAGTGGAAGGCATCATGTGCTTGAACACGTTCAGTAACAACTGTGCCAACCGCTCCCTAACGGTCGCGGCTCCGATCCGCGGCCTGCTTGCGATGCCAGGCCGAAGACCCATACTAAGATAAATCGAGGGGGCGGCAGATGTCGATGTTGCAAGACGTCCGCTTGGCGTTTCGACTTTTCCGGCGAAATCTGGTTGCGACCGGAATTGCCCTGCTTTCGATCGCATTGAGCGTGGCGGCCACCGCGGTGGTTTTCGCCGCCATCAAATCGGTACTCATCGACCCTCTGCCTTACTCGCGCCCCGAAGAACTGGTGCCGGGGCGGGCATAGGATAACGGGCCGGGCACGCCGGCCCCTACAGCCGCCGCGGGACGACGTGCCGCGCCAACTAATCTATCGGAATGGCGCGATCGAAGACGACATCCACGGTGGTGCCCTGGCGCAATTCCACTTCTTTGCCACGGGTGAGCAGCACGACGGCCAGGCCGGCGCCTGCTCCGGCTGCGCCGCCAATTCCCGCGGCGCTCCAGGAACGCTCCGCCAGGCCGCCGATGGCCGCTCCGGCGCCGGCGGTGGTGGCTACCCGCGCGGCGTCGGCATCGTGACCCGGGCCTTGCTTGATATCGCCCTCTTTGGCATCGACCTTTTGCGTGGAACCGGCGGAATCCACCGAACTCAAGTGGGGATTGATGCGGATTGCCTTGCCGTCCGGCAGGGTGAGGGTTTCGATGTGGATGGCGAGCTCGGCGCGCCCGCTCACCCGGCCGCTGCGGTGGGCGCGCGACACCACGGCCTGCACATAGCTTCCCACCGGGACCAGCATGTGGCCGCCGGCGGCGATGGGGCTGGCGGTGCGAAGGTAAACGTAGTCGCCCTCCTGCGCGGTGCGGGTGTTGACCGCATTCACCAACTGCAAGGCAACATGCGCTCCGGCCGGAATCTCGGCGGCTCCGGCAACAAAGCAGCAGCAAAGGACTGCAATGCCTAATCGCATGGATGCGCTCCTGCGCTTATTCTACCGCGGCTTATTCCACTGACTGCGGCGAGTGCCGGCCGCTGAGCGCCCAGAGCGCCGCGGTCATTACCACGGCGATGAGGGAATCGGTGATCTCGGGCGTGCGGCCGGGCAGATAGCGCTGGACCACTTCGAGCACGAATAGATTTGCGGCCAGCGCAATACCGGCTACCGGGTACCTGATTCCGGAGCGGACCAGCAGCCAGATAGCGGAGCCGTAGAAGAATGCTTTGCGCAGCAGGATCACCAGCGCGCCCCACCGCTCGTTTTCGAACGTGGCGCCGAGGGGAGCCCAATAAAACGAAGCCGCGTGCCGGGTGAAATGGAACGGCGCCACTTCGGCCAGGACGATTGCCGACAGCGCCATCCAGACTCCGATCAGCAGACGGCGTTTCGACGGCAGGATTTCCCAGGCAAGCAGCGCGAAAGCTGCACCGGCCAGCTCGTCGAGCGTGACCGACCGCGAGGGCATGAAGATCCTGAGCCAGAGAACCAGCATGCAGGCGGCCAGCCAGGACGCGCGCAATCGTCCGAAGATGGCTTCCAGCGCCAGCGCGGCGGCGAACCATTCCGCGGCGGCAGCCCACGCGTCGACTGGAGAAATGGTTCGGGTGACGAGGAACGCGTGAAGCACCTGGCGCAAGTGAGTGGAGCTGAGGATGGGGAAAAACGGGTAAAGCTGATACGCGCCCCAGCAGGCCAGCAGCAAAGCGGCGCCTGGGGAAGCGCGACGCACCTGGCTGTGCAGCGGCGGAATAATTTCAGGCGCGAGCACCAGCGCCAGGAAGGCGCCCACCGCCGCGCCGAGGGTATTGGTCGCCAGATCCGACAGGCTGGTGACGCGGCCCGGAACATAGTTCTGGAGCAGCTCCATGGAAAGAGAGAGCACGAAGCTGAGGGCGGTGGCGGCGGCCACCGCCGCGCGCGGGAAGCGGGGCAGCCATACCAGACACGCGACCGCACCCAACGGCATATACAGCAACACGTTGATGACGACGTCGCGCAGCAGGAACCGGTCCCACGCGGCCGGCCAGGAATGAAGCAGGACCACCACGGGGTCGGGCCGGCCGGCGAATGTGAAATGCCAAGGGTAGAGTGAACCGTAGACGACGATGGCAACCACCAGCAGGAGCAAGCGGCGCATTTAAGGCTCGAAGAAGCGGCGGAAGCGAACCAGATCGATCAGCGCGAAGAACAGGTTCACCAGCCCCAGCCCGCTGACCGCGCCGCGCAGGTAGGGGCTCGACCAGTAGTCCTCGAGGGCGGGCAACTGCGGCACAAAGGAATTCGTTCCCCAAAGTGGGCTCCAGGGAAAAACCAGCAGGAACAGGCCGATGGCGGTGCACACGGCGATCAGCGCCGCCGCTCCCAGCATGTGGTACCAGCGGTGGGCGGGGTGCGGCGCGGCGGGAGGCGGCGGGGTGCCCTTTGGCAAATCGTTGCCCGGAGACTGACGAGCCGGTTCGGCCGGCATCATACGGCGGCCGCCGTTTCGAAGAGTTCCATTTGCCGGTCGCAATCGAGCGGAACGCGGGCGTGAGCGCGCACCGGCTCAAAGCTCAGCCGGTGCAAGGGCGTCGGGCCGAATTCGCGGAGGGCGCGCAGGTGCTCGGGCGTGGAGTAGCCTTTGTGGGAAGCCAGGCCGTAAGCAGGGAAAACGGCGTCCCACACGCGCATCAGCTCGTCGCGCCAGACTTTGGCGATGATGGAGGCGGCGGCGATGGCGTGGCAGCGGGCATCGCCTTTGATGAGCGCGCGCTGCGGCACCTCGAGATCGAGCGAGACGGCGTCCACCAGTAGAAAATCGGGCGCAGGGTTGAGGCGGCTGGCGGCCATCTGCATGGCTTGCCGGGAGGCCTGATAGATGTTGATGGAATCGATGGTGGCCGCATCGACGGCGGCCACGGCCCAAGCCAGCGCGCGCTCGCGGATGCGCGCGGCGAGCGTTTCCCGGCGCTCCGCTTCCAGCAGCTTGCTGTCGTTGAGGCCGCGTATAGGGCGGTCGGGAGAGAGAATGACGGCGGCCGCCACCACCGGCCCGAACAGCGCGCCGCGGCCTACCTCATCCACGCCAGCCACGCCATGAAAGCCGCGCGCGCGCAACTCACGCTCGATAGTGGCCTGGCAACGGATTTTGCCACACGCCGCTTCGGGCCGCATGGAATCTGGGCGCTATTCGCGCTCGCGGAGGCGGGCCGCTTTGCCCTTGAGGTCGCGCAAATAATACAGCTTGGCGCGGCGCACGCGGCCGGTGCGGATGACGTCGATGTGGTCGATGATGCGCGCGTGCACCGGGAAGATGCGTTCCACGCCCTGTCCGAAGCTGACCTTGCGAACCGTGATGGTCTCACCAAGCCCGGTATTGTTGCGGGCAATCATCACGCCTTCGAAAGCCTGCAGCCGTTCCTTGTCGCCTTCCTTGATCTTGACGTGGACGCGAATGGTGTCGCCCGGCCGGAACTTGGGAACATCGGTCCGGACGTTCTTCTGAATAAACTTCGTCAACAGCGTGTTCTGCATTGGGAGATGTCCTTGAAATGTTTATTTTACAACGGGGAGGGGAGGGTTTGCTGGGGGAGTGAGCGACGCATTAGCGCGGAGATGAAATCGGCTGCGCCAAATCGGCATTCTGGGACGCTGTTGCCCCTGGCCGGGGAGACGTATACTGTTTCCAACGTGCTCTTGCGTCTAAGACGTAGTCCGACTGCTGCCGGTGTCGGACCGATATCTGTTCGCTGCCCGGCGTGCAAACAAATAGGTACGTTTCAGGGTTTTGGCCAGGACTTCCAGTTTGCCAGCGACTCTGGAGCGGTTCAGGTGGGCCATCGAACATGCCCGAACCCGCCTTGCAGAGCGCACCTGTTTGTGGTCCTTCAGGGTAACAGTCTATCCGTTTCGTATCCCCCAGAACGTATCGATTCCGATTCAACGAACGTGCTAGCGCCGATCATGGATAGCCTGGAAGAGGCCATCACATGTCACGCTAGTCAGTGCTTTACTGCCGCGGCGATGCTGGTGAGAAAGACGCTCGAGTTGCTCTGCTCGGCGCAGAACGTATCTGGCGCCAAACTGAAGGACAGGATCAAGGACCTGGGTCGAAAGTGGTACTACCTCCCGACCTATTCAGTGGGCTCGACGATCTCCGGCTACTGGGGAACGACGCCGCGCACATCGAATCTCAGGCGTATGCAAGGGTGAGCCAGGAGGAGACTGAAGTCGCAATAGAGTTCACCAAGGAAGTACTGAAGGCAATCTACCAATACGCCGCGTTGCTGGCCCGGTTGCGCGGGCTGAAGAAGCAGCCATGACATTGTGCGCGGCTGAAGGTGTCTAGCGCCGATCAGGCGGCCGGCGGCGTCCGAACGGTGCGGGCGATCTGATCGCCAACGCGCTGGCGGGTGAGGCGAAGGTCGTAGTCGATTTGCAGGCCGAGCCAGGTTTCGGGCGAAACGCGAAAGTATGTGCCCAGCCTCAATGCGGTATCGGCGGTGATGGAACGAGTCCCGTTCACGATTGCGCTGATGCGGTTGGGCGGGACATCCAGATCGCGAGCGAGCTTGTTGATGCTGATCCCCAGCGGCTTCATGAAGTCTTCCAGGAGGATCTCTCCAGGATGGATTGGATCGAGTCGCTTTGACGGCTTCATTGTCATCTCCCCACCACGTTAGTGGTAATCCACGATCTCAACGTCATGCGCATCACCGTCACGCCATGCGAAGCAGATGCGCCATTGGTCATTGATCCGAATGCTATACGTCCCCGCGCGCTCCCCTTTCAGCAGTTCAAGCTGGTTTCCCGGAGGGACGCGAAGGTCCTCCAGCCGCAGTGCCCGATGCAAGTATAGAAGCTTGCGCCGCGCAGGCCGTTCGACGGATTGAAATCGGCGAACCCAGCGGTCTTCAAAGAGCAACGCGGTGTCGTGGCACTTGAACGACCGGATCACATTCCAGTCTATGACGTAGTAAGCGTTATGTCAAACGTAATAGCTAGCCAAAAGAGCTGGGGCCCACTCAACCCACGTACAATCCCATGCGCTCTTTCACCAGTTGCACGGTTTGATTGGCGATGGGGGCGACGCGGTCGGCGCCCTGGCGGAGAACGCCGGCGAGGTAGCCAGGCTCGCTGGTGATCTCGCGGTAGCGCTGCTGGAAGGGTTCCAGGTGCGCGATGGTCATGTCGGCCACCTGCTTCTTCAATTCGCCGTAGCGCATACCGGTGAAGCGCGCCTTCATGGCGTCGTCGGTGTCGCCGGAAAATGCCTGGTAAATGGCCAGGAGGTTGAGCACGCCGGGGCCGGCGCCGTTGAAATCCACGGCGGGGCTGGAATCGGTGGTGGCGCGCATGATGGTCTTGCGGATGGTGGCCGGCGAATCGAGCAGGGCGACCGCGTGGTTCTGGCCGGCGGTCGACTTGCTCATCTTCTGGGTGGGGTCGTCGAGGCCCATGATGCGCGCCCCCACCGCCGGCAGGCTGGTGCCAGGCACGACGAAGGTTTCGCCATAGAGCGAATTGAAGCGCTGCGCGATGTCGCGGGTCAGCTCCAGATGCTGGGCCTGGTCTTCGCCCACGGGCACGATGCCTGCCTGGTAGAGAAGAATATCGGCGGCCATCAGCACCGGGTATTGCAGCAGGCCGGAGCCCACCGATTCCTGCTTCCCGGCCTTGGCTTTATACTGCGTCATGCGCTCCAGCCAGCCCACCGGCGTCACGCAGGTGAGCATCCACGCCAGCTCGGCATGCGCGGGCACCGCCGATTGCACCATAATGGAACAAGTGTTGGGGTCGATACCGGCGGCCAGATAGAGCGCGGCCGTTTCTTCGATCTTATGACGCAGCTCGGAGGGATCCTGATAAAGCGTGACGGCGTGCAAATCGACGATGCAGAAGATGCACTCATAGTCGTTCTGGATGCGCGCCCAATTCTTGAGCGCGCCCAGGTAGTTGCCGATGTGCAGGTTCCCGGTCGGCTGCATGCCGGAGAAGACTCGTGTTTTCATGGTAGAGGTACGGGAGTAAATCCTATCGTAAGCAATTTCGAAGTGCGGGTGGAAAAACTGGTGTACGGCGGCGACGGGCTGGCGCGCCTGGATGGGCGCGTGGTGTTCGCGCCGTTTGTGCTGCCGGGCGAGCGCATCCGCGCCACGGCGCGCAGCGAAAAGCCGGGCCTGGTGCAGGCGCGCACGCTGGAAGTGCTGGAGGCCGCGCCGGAACGCGTGGCCGCGGGCTGCGCGGTTTTCGGGCGGTGCGGCGGATGCCACTATCAGCACGCGCCGTACGAATACCAGTTGCAAGCCAAGCGCGCCATCCTGGTGGAGGAGTTGCGGCGGCTGGGCAAGATCGAGCCGCCGGCCGAGATCGCGGCGGTGACGGGTCCCGCGTGGGGATACCGCAACCGGGCGCAGTTGCACGTCGAGGGGAGGAAGATCGGATATCGCGAGCCGCGCTCGCACAGCCTGTGCGCGATCGACGAATGCCCCATTTCGTCGCCCAAGATCAACCAGGCCATCGCGGCCCTCAACCAGATGGCGCAGGAGCCGCGCTGGCCGCTGTTTGTCGAAACCATCGAGGTGTTCAGCGACGAGGAGCGCGTCCAGATCAACGTCATCGACACCAAGCGGCCGGTGGCGCGCCGCTTCTTCGAGTGGTGCGGCGAGCGCATTCCGGGCATGGTGGAGGGCGCGCTCGATTACGGCGGCCGTTTCCGCGTCAGCAGCAATTCCTTTTTCCAGGTGAACCGGTTTCTCGCCGACCAATTGGTGGAAGCGGCGCTCGCGGGCGCCGAAGGCGAAACCGCGCTCGATCTCTACGCCGGTGTTGGACTGTTTTCGTTGGCGTTGGGGCGGCGTTTTCGCCGGGTGAACGCGGTCGAAGCCGGCGGCGGCGCGGTGCGCGATCTGCGCTTCAATGCCGAGCGCGCCGGGCTGACCGGCGTCAAGGCCCAACAGACTACCGCGGAGGCGGCGCTTGAGAAGTTGCAGCGCCCGCCCGATTTCGTGCTGGCGGATCCGCCGCGCTCCGGCCTCGGCAAAGCCATGGTGGAGCGGTTGGCAGCGCTCAAGCCGCGCCGGCTGGCGATTGTGGCTTGCGATCCCGCCACGCTGGCGCGCGACCTGGCGGCGCTCACCGCCTGCGGATACCGCATCGCCTCGATGACGCTGGTGGATCTGTTCCCGCAGACGTTCCATCTGGAGACGGTGGTGCGGCTGGAGATCGGGTAGGCGGAGCGGGGGTTTGCGGTAATGGGGTAATTGGGTGCCCCTGTTTCGCGGTTCCCCGCGGTTGTCCGCGTTCAACTTCCTGAATCACCCGCTGGCGCAGTTTGGGGCGAATGGGAACTCCGACATCAACCGGAACCTCGTATGCAGGATATGCGGCCTAAGTTATAATCTACGGTCTCAAAATGTCTTCTATGAGACCAACTATCCTTGCCTTGCTGCTCGCTGCAACGGTGTCGGCCGCCCCCATGACCGCCTTGGAGCGCCAACACCTAATCGCGCATCTGGAGATGACCGAGCGCTGGCTGGCCGACGAAGTATCCGGGCTCTCTCCGCAGCAGCTCAACTTCCGGTTTGCACCCGGACATTGGACAATCCTCGAGGTGGTCGAGCACTTGACGCTCGCCGAACCGGAGTATTGGGAAGAACTACGGAGCGACCTGAAGAAACCGCCCGCACCGATGAACCACAAAGTTACCGACCTCGATCTGCTCTGGTACGGGATCGACAGGGTGGAACGCCAGACGACCACCCCGTCGGAAGAGCCAAAGGGCAGATTGACGGACGTGCAGCAGGGTCTGGCGAAGTTCCAGAAACTGAGGGCCACCATGCTCAAGTATGCGCGCACTACCGATGACGATCTTCGCGGCCATGCTTTTCCGGATTGGGGTGCCGACATTGATACGTATACCGCATTGTTGGGTATCTCAACCCATGCCCAACGGCACATCCTGCAGATACGCGAGATCAAAGCGGAGCCAGGCTATCCACGAAAGTAAATCGGTGCGCGCGGCCTGGTTGGAGCATATCGGCAGCCCAGGCCAGTTTCATCGTTCCGTACTTCCAGCGGCTTTCCGTTGCTGCGCCGCGAGCCGGCAAAACCGCCCGAGTTGCGAGCTACAATGAAGCTATGGGGTGCCTCCCCTCCACATCCCGGCCGGGACTGTTCGGTTCCGACTAACACCTTGCCCGCCCTGCGGCGCGCGGCTTGTTTCTCGAGACGCGCAATTCAGCAACCTACAAACAATTTGAGCAGGAGGTTGTCATGGGCAAGACCTTGGATCAAGTGCATCCGGATCTTCCGGTCATCAAGGGCCCGCTGCCCGGGCCGCGCGCGCGGGCGGTAGTGGAGCGCGACGGCCGGGTGGTGTCGCCATCCTACACGCGTTCGTACCCGTTCGTGGCGGAGCGCGGCGAAGGAGCCATAGTCGAAGACGTGGATGGGAACCGTTTCCTGGATTTCAATGCCGGCATTGCCGTAGTAGCGACGGGCCACTGCCACCCGCGAGTGGTGAAGGCGGTGCAGGAACAGGCTGCCCGGCTGATGCACATGTCGGGCACGGATTTCTATTACGAGGAAATGGTGGCGCTGGCGGAGAAGCTGGCGGCGATTGCCCCCGGCGAATTGGCGCGGCGCGTTTCGTTTGGCAATTCGGGCGCGGAGGCCATCGAAGGCTCCATCAAGCTGGCGCGCTGGGCGACGAAACGCGACAAGATCATCGCGTTTTATGGCAGCTTTCACGGCCGCACGCTGGGCGCGCTCTCGCTCACGGCACGCAAGGCGGTGCAGCGCGCCGGGTTCGGGCCGCTTATCCCGGGCGTGGTCCACGCGCCGTATCCCAACTGCTACCGCTGTCCATTCGGGCAAAAACCGGAGAACTGCGCGGTGGAGTGCGTGAAGTTCATCGAAGACACGATGCTGAAGACGGTGGCGCCGCCGGAGGAAACGGCGGCCATTGTGGTGGAACCTGTGCAGGGCGAAGGCGGCTACGTGGTGCCGCCGCGGAAGTTCTTCGACGAGCTCACGCGGGTGGCGCGCCAGAACGGAATCTTGCTGATTTTCGACGAGGTGCAGAGCGGGATGGGCCGCACCGGCCGGATGTGGGCAGGGGATCATTTCGACGCCGTGCCCGACATCATCGCGGTGGCTAAGGGCATCGCCAGCGGCCTGCCGCTGGCGGCCACGGTGGCGCGCGCCGACCTGATGACCTGGCCGAAGGGAGCGCACGCCTCCACCTTCGGCGGCAACCCGGTGGCCTGCGCGGCGGCGCTGGCAACCATCGCGCTGCTCGAAGAAGAGCTGATCGCAAACGCGGCGAAGATGGGCGTCTACCTGATGGACCGCATGCGCGAGTGGCCACAACGTTTCGCCCATGTGGGGGAAGTGCGCGGGCTGGGGCTGATGATCGGCATCGAGTTGGTGCGCGATCAAACCACGCGCGAGAAAGCGCCGGAACTGCGCGACCGCTTGGTGCAATTGGCGTTCGAGCGCGGCCTGCTGGTGCTGGGCGCGGGCGATAACAGCATACGGCTTTGCCCGCCGCTGGTGGTGACCCGCGAGCAATGCGCCTTCGCTCTTGAGACACTGGAAGCGTGCCTGACGGCAGCGGCAAAACCCGAATAGAATAATAGCCACGGATGAACACAGATGAACACGGATAAGCAAGGCACGTTTTTGTTCTTGTTTTTTATCAGTGTTCATCTGTGTTTATCTGTGGCTCGAAATAAATACCCGCGCCACGCCGGCGGGCTAGACCGATGAGAATTCTCGACGTCGGCTGCGGGATTCACAAGCAGCCGGGTGCGATCGGCATCGACCGCAATCCGGCCAGCCGCGCCGACGTGATCGCCGACCTGGACCGCTTCCCCTACCCGTTCGCCGACGGCGCATTCGACCGGCTCACCGCCATCCACGTCATCGAGCACGTCTCCGACGTGATCGGCACCATGGAGGAGTTCCACCGCCTGGTGCGGCCGGGCGGGTCAGTGCGCATCGAAACGCCGCACTACACCGATTTCAGCTCGTTCTGCGACCCCACCCACAAGAGCCACCTCAATAGTTTCAGCTTCCGCTATTTCGGCGAGAATCACGGCGGCTTCGGCTACTATTCCACGGTGCGATTTCGTGAGATTTCGGTGCGCGTCAAGCTACTGGCTTTGTGGAGGTGGCTCGGGTTCGAATTCCTGGTCAACCGCTTCCCGCGCTACCGGCGCTTCTGGGAGTACTACTTGTGCTACGTGGTGCGCGGTAAAGCGATGGAGTTCGAATTCCAAGTGATCGAGTGATTGGACTGATCTACCGCGCGGCGGACCTGCTGCGGCGCCGCACGCTGGCGGGCGACCACGGCCGCATAGGCGAAGATATGGCCTACCGCTACCTGCGCGGACGCGGCTGCACAGTGGTGGCGCGCAACTACAGGGCCCGCTCCGGGGCGGGCGAAATCGACCTGGTGGCGTGGGATGGCGGCGTGCTGGCCTTCGTCGAAGTGAAGACGCGATCGAGCGGCGACTTCGGCGCGCCGGACGCGGCAGTGGACGAAGAGAAACAGCGGCGAATCGCGATCGCCGCCCGCGAGTACGGGCGCCGCGCCCAGGTAGAGGATACCAGGACGCGATTCGATATTGTAAGCGTAATGTTGGGCAACCCTCTCCGCATCGACTGGAGACGCGACGCATTTCACGTCCGTGTCATATAATCAGGTGTCTGCCGATGGACCTACCTGGAAGGACGTTCCCGATTGCCTGAGTTACGGAAGGACCCGATCACCAGCCGCTGGGTGATCATCGCCACGGATCGCGCCAAGCGTCCCGGTGATTTCATTCGCCAGCCGGTGCCGCCGGCCCAAACGGGGGTTTGCCCGTTCGATTCCGGCCATGAAAACAAGACCCCGCCCGAAGTGCTGGCCTACCGCAACGGCAGCGGGCGCGACCAGCCGGGATGGCGGGTGCGCGTGGTGCCGAACAAGTTTCCGGTGCTGGGCATCGAAGGCGAGCTCAACCGGCAGGGCGAAGGCATGTACGACAAGATGAGCGGCATCGGCGCCAACGAAGTGATCATCGAGACGCCGGACCACTCGGCCACCCTGGCCGACATGCCGGAACACCAGATCGCGGAGGTGCTGAGGGCGTTCAAAGACCGCGTCAACGATCTGAAGCGCGACCAGCGGTTCCGCTACATCATTTTGTTCCGGAATTACGGGGAGGCGGCGGGCGCCACGCTGGAGCATCCGCATTCGCAACTGATCGCGCTGCCGGTAATTCCCAATGTGGTGAAAGGGGAAGTGGAGGCGTCGCGCGAATTCTACGAGGCGAAGGAGCGGTGCATCTTCTGCGACATCATTCACGAGGAGAGTTCGGCGGGCACGCGGCTGATCTCGGAGACGGACCGCTTCATTGTGCTGGCGCCGTACGCGCCGCGCTTTCCCTTCGAGACCTGGATTCTGCCCAAACAGCACGCCTCGCACTACGAGAACTCCGGCCCCGCGCTGATCGACAACCTGGCGTGGGTGCTGCGCTCCACCATGCGGAAGATCGACAAAGTGCTGGAGCATCCGGCCTACAATTTCATTGTGCACAGCGCGCCCGTTCAGGAAGCGCCGCTGGCCTATTATCACTGGCACATCGAGATCATTCCCAAACTGACCAAGGTGGCGGGCTTCGAGTGGGGTACGGGCTTCTACGTCAACCCGACGCCGCCGGAAGAGGCGGCACGTTTTCTGCGCGAGGCGGGGCTGGGATGATTTCGCGCCGCGGCCTGCTGATGGCCTCGGCCGGCGTCCTGGCGTGCGGCAGGCGGAAGGCGACCGCCTACCCCGGCTACTGCTTCGTGGCCAACCGGCAAGGGCGCAACGTGGCGGTGGTGGACCTGAGCCGCTTCCGCGTGCGCAGGCAGATTGGGCTCGATGCCGCGCCGGTTGCGGTGATCGCGCATCCCAGGAAGCCGATCGCCTACGCGCTGGCGCCGGCGAACGGAACGCTGTACGAGTTGGATGCCGCCACCCTGGCGGTGAGCCGGCGGATGCGCGCGGGCTCGACCGCGGTGGAGATGCGCCTGGCGCCGGACGGCCGGGCGCTGTGGATTCTCTACCGCGACCCGCCGGCATTGGTGGAAGCGCCGCTCGATTCGCTCAAAGCCACCCGGCGCATACGTCTGAGTTCGCCAGCCGACGGCTTCGACCTGAGCATGGACGGCCTGGCCGCGATAGCCTGCCGCCGGGACAAGACGATCGTCCTGGCCGCGCTCGAGGCGGCGCGCGTGGAACGGACCATCGCGTGGGATGCCCCACCCGAGTTTGTCCGCTTCCGCACCGATGGCAAGCTGCTGCTGGCAGCCGACGCCGCCGGGCGAAGCATCACTTTTTTCGACGTCGCCAGCGGCAAGACCCTGGTGCGGCTGCCGCTTCCCTTCGAGCCGCGGCGGTACGCCATCACGCCCGACGGCGGCCAGGTGTTTCTCGACGGCCCCGGCATGGACGCGGTGGCGATCGTGTTCCCCTTTAGCACCGAGGTCTGGCAGACCGTGCTCGCCGGACGCGCGCCGGGCGCCATGGCGGCCACCAATACGCCGTCGTTTCTGCTGGTGGCAAACCCGGAAACCAACAGCGTGACGGTGCTGGACCTGGCAACCCAAACCCTATCGGCGGTGGTCGAAGTAGGGGCAGGGCCGGGGACGATTCTCACCACCCCCGACAATCAGTACGCGCTGGTGCTGAACGAGCTGTCGGGCGACATGGCGGTGATTCGCCTCGACCGCTTGAGCGCATCCTCCTCGGACCGAGTGCTGCGCTACAAAAGCGCTTCGCTGTTCACCATCATCCCCGTCGGCGACACCCCGGTGAGCGCGGCGGTGGTGAAGTGGTAGGGGAAGTCGCTCAGCGCCCCGGAGCGAGTACTCAGGCCCCAAGGCGCCGGGCTTGGAAGCCGCGAAAGAATGACGGCCAACAGCCCTACCTGATCTCGAGGATTTCCTTTTCCTTGATTTTGGCGGCCTGGTCCACCTTCAACATGTAAGCGTCGGTAAGCTTCTGGATTTCGTCGAGGGTGCGCTTCTCGTCGTCCTCGGTGATTTTCTTATCCTTGAGCAGCTTCTTCACCGCTTCGTTGCCGTCGCGGCGAACGTTGCGGACCGCGACGCGATGGTGCTCGGCGGTGGCGTGCAGGCGCTTCACCAGTTCCTTGCGGCGCTCTTCGGTGAGGGGCGGGATGGGCAAGCGGACGATCTTGCCATCGTTGGCGGGGTTGAGGCCAAGGTCGGAGACGCGAATGGCCCTTTCGATCGGCCCGATCTGCGAAACGTCCCACGGCTGGATGGTGATCAGGCTGGGCTCGGGAACGTGCAGGTTGGCAAGCTGATTGAGCGGCGTGGGGGTTCCGTAATAGTCCACGCGGATGTGATCCAGAATGCCGAGGGAAGCGCGGCCGGTGCGGATGGTGGCCATTTCATGCTGCAGGTCGCTCACGGCCTTCTCCATGCGCGCCTTGAGGTTGGCCTCGACCTCCTTGATGGTGTTGAACGTGGTGGCGGCGGTTGCTGGCTGTTCAGTCTTCATAGCGTATCTCCGGAAGCCGTCTAGTGAATCACGGTGCCGACGGGTTCGCCCATGGCTACTCGCATTATATTGCCGGGTGTGTTCAGATTGAAAACGATAATCGGCAGCTTGTTGTCGCGGCACATGGCGATGGCGGTCGAGTCCATCACGCCCAGGCCCTTGGACAGCACCTCGAGGTACGAAACCTCGGAGAAGCGGACGGCATCGGGGAACTGCAAGGGGTCGCGGTCGTAGACGCCGTCGACGCGCGTGGCCTTGACGATGACGTCGGCCTTGATCTCCAGCGCGCGCAGCGTGGCCGCGGTGTCGGTCGAAAAATACGGATTGGAGGTCCCGGCGGCGAAAATGGCGACCCGGCCCTTTTCCAGGTGGCGCATGGCGCGGCGGCGGATGTAAGGCTCGGCCAGCGTCCGCATCTCGATGGCGGTCATGACGCGGGTAGCGGTGCCGATCTGCTCGAGCGCGTCGGAGAGCGCCAGCGAGTTGATGACGGTGGCGAGCATGCCCATGTGGTCGGCGGTAACCCGATCCATCTGGCGGGCCGCGCCGGCGACGCCGCGGAAGATATTGCCGCCACCCACCACCACGCCGGTCTGAACCCCGGCCGAGGCTACGGCGGCAATTTCCTCAGCCAGACCGTGGACGCGTTCGGCATCGATGCCGAACTTGGCGCCGCCCGCCAACACTTCGCCGCTCAATTTCAGCAGGATGCGCTTGTAGGCGGGCATCTACTGGGCGACCGGCTCGGGCACGGAGCTTTCGCCGCCGGCTTCGCTTTCGCCGCCGGCTTCGGCCGCCGCCACGTCTCCCACCTTGAAGCGGATGAAGCGGCTGACGGTGATGTTCTCGCCCAGCTTGGCAACCTTGGTTTTGACGAGCTGATCGATGGTGAGGGTCGCCTCTTTGACGAAGGGCTGATCGAGCAGGCACACCTCTTCGTAGAACTTGGCGAGACGGCCTTCCACGATGCGGTCGAGGATCTTTTCCGGCTTGCCCTCCAGCAGCGCGCGGGCGCGGGCAATCTCCTTCTCCTTTTCGAGCACCGCCGCGGGCACATCCTCACGGCGGAGGTAGCGGGGATCGGCGGCGGCGATGTGCATCGCCACGTCGTGGACCAGATCCTTGAAAACATCGGTGCGGGCCACGAAATCGGACTCGCAGTTCACTTCCACCATCACGCCGAGCTGTCCGCCGGCGTGAATATAGCTGCCGATGAGGCCCTGCTTGGTGGCGCGGCCCGCCTTCTTGCCAGCCGAGGAAATGCCGTGCTTGCGGAGAATGACCTCCGCCTCGGCGATGTCTCCCTTGGCTTCCACCAGGGCTTTCTTGCATTCCATCATGCCGGCGCCGGTACGCTCGCGCAGATCTTTGACCAGTGCCGCGGTGATTTCCATAATCGCTTCGTTTCCGTTTCCAATTAGGGTGCAGCGGCAGGGGTTGCCCGGCCCGCTGGTATTAAACTCCGCTTTCGGTAACCACCGGCTCAACCGGCGGCTCGGCGGTTTCCGAAGCCGGTCCTTTGCGCGGCGAAGGCAGCGCCTGCTCGTCGGCCAGGCTCAAGCTTTCGGCCATGATCTTCTCGGCATACTTCGGGTCCACGTATTCGGTGTACTCGAGCATACTTTCTTCGGCCGGCACTTCCTCGGCGGCGGGCTTGGGCGCTGCCGCGAAATCGTGCTCGCTGGCAAGCTGGCGGCCTTCCACCACGGCGTCGGCGATCTTGCTGGCGAACAGCCGGATGGCGCGCAGGGCATCGTCGTTACCGGGGATCACCCAATCGACTTCATCGGGATCGCAGTTGGTATCGACGATCGCCACCACCGGAATACCGAGCCGCTGCGCTTCCTTCACGGCAATCGCTTCCTTGTTCGAGTCGATCACGAAGAGCACGTCGGGCAAGCCCGGCATGTCTTTGATGCCCGACAGATTTTGCTCCAGGTGCTTGCGCTCGCGTTCGAGGCGAATGGCTTCCTTCTTGGGACGGCCGGCGTATCCGCCGCCTTCGGGCGACGCCATAGCGTCCAGTTCCTTCAGCCGCTTGATCGATTTCTGCACCGTGGCCATGTTGGTGAGCAGGCCACCCAGCCAGCGCTGGTTGACGAAATACATCTGGCAGCGGACGGCCTCTTCGGCGATGGCCTCCTGCGCCTGCCGCTTGGTGCCCACGAAGAGCACGTTCTTGCCCTGTGCGGCCATCTCCTGGACGAACCGGGCGGCGTCCTTGAACATCTTCAAGGTTTTCTGCAGATCGATGATGTAGATACCATTGCGTTCGCCGAAGATGTATTCTTTCATCTTCGGATTCCAGCGCTTGGTCTGGTGCCCGAAGTGAACGCCGGCTTCGAGCAATTCTTTCATGGAAATCGCGGGCAAACTACCTCCTGTTCACTTACTCAGCGGGGAAAACATCCCCTTTGCAGCCTCTCGTTTCCGCCCGCGGTCCAAAGCGAGATTTGCGGACCGGACAACCGGAAGGCCAACCGTTTACAACAGGCAAGGCCGGCCCACGCCGGCTCCGCCAAAGACTATCGTTTGGAGAACTGGAATCGCTTGCGGGCGCCCTTTTGGCCGTACTTCTTGCGCTCATGGGCGCGCGGGTCGCGCGTGAGGTAGCCGAGCTTCTTCAGTTTCGACCGCAATTCCGCGTTGAACTCCACCAATGCCCGGGCCACACCCAGACGGGCCGCGCCCGCCTGTCCGGCGACGCCGCCGCCATCGGCGAGAATCAGGATATCGAACTTGTCCGCTGTTTCAGTAGCCGCCAGCGGCTGCCGCACCAGCGAACGCGTGCTTTCGGTTGGAAAATAATTCTCGAAGGCGCGGTCGTTGACCTTGATTTCGCCCTTGCCGGGCCGCAAAAATACCCTGGCCACCGAACTCTTGCGGCGGCCCGTCCCCAAATACTGCACCATGCTTGCTGCCACTAAACCCTACCTTCCACTATTTTACGGCCAGCGCGGCCGGCTTCTGCGCCGCGTGCGGGTGCCGGTCACCCGCGTAGACCTTCAATTTCCGGAACATCTGCTTGCCGAGCTTGGTCTTCGGAAGCATCCCCTGCACGGCTTCTTCCACGATGCGGATGGGCTTTTCCGCACGCACCCGCTTGAAGCTCTTCTCCACCAGCCCGCCCGGGTACCCGGTGAAATGGCGGTACACTTTGCTGTCCTCTTTCCGGCCGCTCAGCCGGACCTTGGCTGCATTGATGACGATCACGTGATCGCCCGTATCCAGGAATGGCGTGTAGGTCGGTTTGCTCTTGCCCATCAGCAGCATGGCCGTCTTGGTGGCCAGCTTGCCCAAAATCAGACCCTGGGCATCGATGACGTGCCAGCGGCGAGCGATGCCGTTCTTGGAAGGGAACTCGGTACTCATTGACACACTTCTCCAGCGATCTGTAAGTCGCAAAGTTTTAGGTTAGCGGCTGCGCGGGGCGATTGTCAAATTGAAGTCGGCGCGACAAATCGCACTGGCGCACGACAGGGGAGTGGCAAAACTCTCCGTGTCCTGGGAGTCCGCAAAGTTTCTCTATTAGGAGGCTTTGTATCAGGGCACGGCTTGAGCCGTGCCGAAGGATCGAGAAAAAAGTTTAGGCTTCAGCCCCTGCGGGCTCAGGCACGCCCAGTGGCTAAAGCCGTTGGCTAGCGATGTGTTGCGGCACGGCTGAAGCCGTGCCCTGATACAAAGCCAGCCGCCCGGTACCCTGTTCCATGCCACACACCCTGAGAGATCGCCCCAGGCGCGCGGAGCTGCTAGTTCGACCGAAGCGCCATCATCGGGTCGATTCGCGAAGCGCGGCGCGCTGGTAAGTAACCGGCAAACGCGGCAACGACCGTCAGAATGATCAGCGTGCCAAGAAATGTCGCTGGATCGGTGGAGCTAACCCCAAACAGCAGGCCGCTGAGCGCCCGGGCCAGAATCCAGGAGGCGGCGATTCCGATCAGCGTGCCCAGCGCCGCCAGTCGAAGAGCCTGCAGAACAACCCGTGACTGCATATCACCGGCGGAGGCCCCAAGCGCCATGCGAATGCCGATCTCCTGCGTTCGTTGGGTAACCGAATAGGAGATGAGGCCGTAGATCCCCAGCGAGGCTAAAACCAGTGCAAAAACGGAGAATCCGGCCAGCAGCATCACCACAAAGCGGCGCGGTGAGATGGCCCTATCGACAAGCTCCTGAAGGGTTCGAAATTCGTTCGCGGGCAGGCTGGGTTCAATCGGCCTGAGGGCGCCGCGGACGGCTGAGGCAAGCGCGCTCAAAGGCATGGCCGTGCGCACCACAAGATCAACCGAGGAATAATCGTCGGTCTGCCGGATCGGCAGGTACATTTCACAACCCGATCCCTGCTCGAGGGCAAGATGCCTCACATCCTCCACTACGCCGACAACCTGGCGATCGACGTCGGTGTACTGAACGATCTGTCCAACCGCATTCCGCCCGGGCCAGAGGGCGCGCGCGAGGGTCTCATTGATGAGGATCACGGGCTTGCTGGATGCGTTGTCGTGCTCCGTCAGGTCGCGCCCCGCCCGCAACGGGACCCCCATCGCTTTCAGGTAGCCGTCGCTCACGATGCGGACAAACGCATCCGGTGGAGGATGCGATCGAGAATACACCTGATCTTTGGCGCCTGCGCTCCAACTCCGGTTGTGGCCGAGCGGCAGGACGTCAGTCAATCCGGCGGCTTCAATTCCAGGTACGGATTTCACACGCCTGAGCATTTCCTCAAAATAGGCCACACGTTTGGCGCGCGTGTTGTATTGCGAGCCGGGATCGACTCTCAATGCGGCCGCCCGTTCCGGGCGGAATCCCAGATTCACGTCGAGCACCCGCAGGAAACTTCGAATCAGCAACCCGGCGCCTACCAGCAGCACGCAAGCGAAAGCAATTTCGGAGACCACCAGCGTGGCGCGGATCCAGTGGCGGCGCATTCCTTCGCTCGACCCGCGACTGGCATCCTTCAAGCTATCGTGAACAGCGCCGGCGCGAACCTGGAGGGCCGGAACCAACCCGAAGACCAGACCGGCCAGCAGCGCGGTCAGCAGGGTGAAGGCCAGCGCGGCCGGGTCGACGTGGACGCTTTCCCTGAGCGGCAGGCTGATCGCATCCAACCGCGCCAGAACGCGCGTCCCCGCAATAGCAAGAACCAGGCCCAACGCAGCGGCGCAGCAGGAGAGCACCAGGCTCTCGGTCGGCATCTGCCGGATTAGCCGGCCGCGGCCGGCTCCCAACGCGACGCGAATGGCGGTCTCTTTCTGTCTGCCCGCAGTTCGAGCCAGTTGCAGATTTGAGAGATTCGCGCACACGATGAGCATCACCACTCCCACTGCGCAGGCCAGCACAGCCAGTGCGGGGCGAAGACGCCCGCTCACGTGTTCTTCCAAGGGGCTCAGCGTGAAACGCAATTCGTCGCGATTGTGCTTCACCCGGATCGGCTCGCTCAGGACGGCAGCCTCGGCTTGCGCCTGCCGAACCGTGGCGCCCGGTCTCAAGCGTCCGACCATCGACAGGTCATTCCCCTCCCGGTCCACTTCCGGCGTCAGAGGCAGCGGGAGAAACAGGTCAATCCGCGTGCCGGGAGCGAATACCGAAGCGAAATCGAAGCTGGACGGCATCACGCCGATCACCGTGGCGGACCGGTCATTCAGCGTCAGCTTTCGCCCGACAATGCCAGGATCGGACGCAAAATGCCTCTTCCAGAAGCCGGCGCTCAGGAGGACGACCGGATGGTTCCCCTGGCATTCTTCCGTCGTGAAGGACCTGCCGAGTTGCGGCTGGACGCCGAGCAGCGGGAAGAAATTCTGAGAGACGGGCACACCGGTAAGGCGTTCCGGTTCGGCGTCGCCCGTCAACTTCTTGTCACCCACTCCATAGAAAGCGTAGTAGGCCGCAATATCAGAGAAGGATTTCGTCTGAGCGCGCAGGTCCAGAAAAGAGCCCACGGTCACCGTCTGACCCGATAGATCGTTCTCCCCTCCGCTATTGGCAATCCAGACCAGGCGGCCGGGATCGCGGAACGGGAGCGGGCGAATAAGCAGGGCGTTCACCACGCTGAAGATGGTGGAACTGGCGCCGATGCCGAGTCCAACGATGAGAATCGCGAAGGTGGTGAAACTGGCATCACGGCGAAGGGTGCGGAACGTGTACCGCAGATCCTGGAAGAGGGTATCCAAGAACGGAACGCCGCGGACCTCGCGATGAGCTTCGCGGATCTGTGTGAGCCCGCCCAACTCGAGGCGCGCCGCGCGTTCGGCCTGTTCCGCGTTCATGCCGCGGCGCATGTGATCCTCCACGAGCAGAGCGGCGTGCGATTGGAACTCGGTATCGAAGTCGCGGTCGAGGTCGGAGGTTCGGAAGAACGCGTGCAGGCGCGCAATCGTCTGTCTGAGTCGTGTCCACATGAGGCTACCTCTGCGCGCTGAGCTGCAGCAGTCTTCCAATCACCCCGGAAACCCTGGCCCAGTTCGCAGCTTCGGCGGCTAGCTGTTTGCGGCCGGCTTTCGAAATCGAGTAGAACTTGGCCTTGCGATTGTTCTCCGAGGTGCCCCACTCCGCCTTGATCCAGCCCTTCTGCACCAGGCGGACGAGGCAGAGATAAATGGTGCCCTGATTCACCAGTACAGCGTCTTCGCTGAGCTGCTCAATCCGGCGGGCAATGCCATACCCGTGGAGCGGGCCCATCGCGTCGAGGGTCTTCAAGACCATCAGATCGAGGGTGCCTTGCAGAATATCCGACTTGGTCTCGGCCATCTCATCTCCTGTGGGCTGCATATATGAGTTTGCCACGCTCCGTGTGGGATGTCAAGAGGAGGGTCTGCGCAATGCTGCCCCGGGCGGTGCGATACCATCAAGACATCCTTGACCGCCTGGAAAGACCATCTTCGCGTGGTGCTGGTGGCCACGCGCAATCCGCTGAACATCGGGGCGGCGGCGCGGGCGATGGCCAACTTCGGTTTCACGCGCCTCCGGGTGGTGAATCCGTACGACGTGGCTTACCGCGAAGCGCGTTCGGCCGTGGGCGCGGCGCCGCTGCTGGCGCGCGCGGAAGAGTTTTCGAGCGTGGGCGATGCGGTGGCCGATGCGACGCTGGTGGTGGGCACGACCTCGGTCGGCCACCGCGAATTGCACCACCCGCTGCGCCGTTTGGAGTATGGCGCGCGGCTGATGTTGCGGAGGCTGCACAGTTTGCCGGTGGCGCTGCTGTTCGGCTCGGAGAAATTCGGCCTCTCCAACGACGACCTCAGCCACTGCCATTGGCTGATGCGCATCCCCACAGTCGATCGTAACCTGTCGATGAATCTGGGTCAGGCGGTGGCTCTGTGTCTTTACGAACTGGCTCGCGACCCCAAGGCGGCCGCCGTCCGTCCCGAGCGCATCAAGCCCGCCTCGGCGGCGGAGAATGAACAGATCACCGCGCTGTGGTGCGAGGCCCTGCGCGCCAGCGGCTATGTGAATCCGTTGACCGCCGAATCCACCGAAGAGAAGCTGCGCCGCATGATCCGCCGCTGGAATATCGCCGCCCGCGATGCGCCGGTCACGCTGGGCATGCTGCGGCAGATTCTGTGGAAACTGAACAACGGCGAGTGAAGGCGTGGCGCGAATTGTCTTATCCGCAGCGTCGCCAGTCGTGGCGACGTTTCTTGGCTTTGAGCGGAGCGTCGCGCATCGAGAAATGTCGAGACGACTCTCGACACGGCAGGCAGGACTGCCCGCGCCACGGTTTCGCTAAACTGACATCCAGGCGCCATCATGTTGGAACGGTTTTTCTCCGATCCCCTTCCACCGGGCACGCCGGCCCCGGATTTCACGCTGCCGGACGACGCTGGCAACGAAGTCCGCCTTTCCGCGCTGCGTGGCAAGAACGTGGTGCTGGTTTTCTATCCGGGCGACAACACGCCCGGCTGCACCCGGCAGCTTTGCCAGTTGCGCGACTCCTGGGAACGCGCACGCGAGCGCGGCGTGGAAGTCTTCGGGGTCAATCCGCAGAGCGCCGGCAGTCACGCCGGTTTTCGCAGCCAATACAAGCTGCCGTTCCCGCTATTGGTGGACGCGGGCCGCAAGGTGGCGTCGCTCTATAACGCGAACGGCATCATCGTGAAGCGCACGGTTTACCTGATCGGCCCGGATGGCGTGATTCGCTTCGCCCGCCGCGGCATGCCATCGCCTGCAGAGGTCCTCACCGCAGCGGAAGGCTAGGGGTGCAGCCTCCGACGCTCAGTGTTCTCTCGGCCGAGCGGGATATACTGTTGGAGCGACTTATGCGCAAGGCGGCCTCGGGTGTTTCTGAAATCCTGCGGAAGCTGGAGTTCTGGCACGGCAGCCAGGAGCCGGGCTGGCCCACCGATCCATACCACTTTCTGGTGTGGTGGCACTGTGGATATCCGGCCAGCGATGCGGCTTGCGCGAAAGGTTGGGAATCGCTGAAGAAGTCCATTGGTGTCGAGCCAGCGCAACTTCTCTCGGCGAGCACGGCCAAACTCGCCGGCGCACTCAAGCCGGGCGGCATGGTTCCTGAACTCAGGGCAATGCGGCTGCTCGGAATCGCGTCCCGGGTTCAGGACGAGTTTGGCGGCGACTTGCGCGCAGGCCTTACCGGACCAGTGGCCAAGGTTCGCAAGGCGCTCAAGAAGTTTCCCGGCATCGCCGATCCGGGCGCAGACCGAATTCTGTTGTTCGCAGGCATTGCGCCGGTTGCCGCGGTTCCCTCCAACTGCGCGCACGTGCTCGTGCGAATCCTGCGCGGGCAGGAGCGCGAAGATTACGGTGTGACCTACGGGGAAGCCCAACAGGCTATCGAAGCGGAGATCCCGGCAACCCTTGACGCCCGTACCCGCGCCTACCTCCTGCTCAAACGGCATGGCCAGGAGGTGTGCAAGCGCACTAATCCAAGATGCCATCAGTGCCCCGTTAACTCGGCGTGCGCTTTCTTCGCCGGCCACCAGCGTGGGCGAGCCGCCGTATGACCACACTGCCGCGGCTCTACCCGATTCTCGATACCGGCGCGCTGGAGAGGCGCGGCCTGACGCTGGTGGCGGCGGCGGAAGCCATGCTCGAAGGCGGCGCGCGCGTGCTGCAGATCCGGCACAAGGGGCTTTGGAGCGGACAAGTGTTTGAGGCTGCGCGCGAAGTAGCGTCGCTGTGCCGCGAAGCGGGCGCCACGCTGATTGTCAACGACCGCGCCGACATCGCCAGGTTGCTCGATGCCGGAGTGCATATGGGGCAGGACGACCTAGCCCCTGCCGACGTACGTGCGCTGCTGGGCGATGGCCCGCTCATCGGCTATTCCAGCCACAATCAGACACAGTTGCGCGATGCCGCGGAGGAGCCGGTGGACTACCTCGCGCTCGGCCCCATTTTCAGTACTTCATCCAAGCCGAATCCCGACCCGGTAGTCGGACTCGATGAGTTGCGGCGCTGCCGTGCGCTAGTCGAGAAACCGCTGGTGGCGATCGGTGGCATTACCCGTGAAAACGCGCGCGCCGTCTTCGAGGCCGGCGCCGATGCCGTGGCGGTGATCGCCGATTTGTTGCCGGCGAGCGCGGCCGCCGCGGACCTGCGGCAAAGAATCGAGGAATGGCGCGGCATCACCGGCATGAGCGCTCCGTAGCGCCAGAGCCGCACGGCACTGTATACTCAGCCTTTTCGACAAAGGAAACGAACCTATGAGCCTGTTTCGAACCAAGTCGGTGGATGTGATTCTGGCCGAATCCGAAGATACCACCCACCATTTGAAGCGCTCGCTGGGCCCGGTGAACCTGGTGGCCTTGGGAATCGGCGCCATTATCGGTGCGGGACTGTTTTCGCTGACCGGCATCGTGGCGGCGGACAACGCCGGTCCCGCCGTGGTGCTCTCCTTCGTAGTGGCGGCCATCGGCTGCGCCTTCGCCGGTATGTGCTACAGCGAGTTCGCCACCATGATTCCCATTGCCGGCAGCGCCTACACCTACGCCTACGCCACCATGGGCGAGTTGCTGGCGTGGATCATCGGCTGGGATCTGGTGCTCGAATACGCGGTGGGCGCGGCCACCGTTTCGGTGAGCTGGTCGGCTTACGTGGTCCGGCTGCTGGAACGCTTCGACATTCATCTGCCGTCCAATTTCATTCACTGCCCGTGGGACATGACGCCGGGGCTGATCAATCTCCCGGCGATTCTCATCGTCTTCGCCATTTCCATTTTGCTGATGATCGGCATTTCCGAATCGGCGGGGGTGAACGCGGTGATCGTGGCTATCAAGGTGACCATCGTGATCATTGTGATCGCGATCGGCTTCTCCTACATCAAGCCGCAGAATTACACGCCGTTCATTCCGCCCAACACCGGCAAGTTCGGCCAGTTCGGGATCAGCGGGATCATGCGGGCGGCGGCGGTGATTTTCTTCGCCTACATCGGCTTCGACGCGGTGTCGACGGCCGCGCAGGAGGCCAAAAAGCCGAAGCGCGACATGCCCATCGGCATTATCGGGTCGCTCATCATCTGCACCATCCTTTATGTATTGTTCGCGCACGTGCTCACCGGCATGGTGAGCTACCACACGTTCCGTGGCGACGCGGCGCCGGTGGAGACGGTGATCAAGCTGTTCCCGTCTGCCTGGTTGCAGATCGCCATCAACATCGGCATCATCGCCGGATTCAGCTCGGTGATTCTAGTGATGCTGCTGGGGCAATCGCGCGTGTTCTACTCGATGTCGCGCGACGGCCTGCTGCCGGCCATCTTCTCCGATACTCACCCCAAGTGGCGGACGCCGTGGCGCTGCAACCTGATCTTCATGGTGTTCGTGAGCTTGTTCTCGGGGTTCCTGCCGATCTCCAACCTGGGCAACATGACCAGCATCGGCACGCTGCTGGCGTTCGTCATCGTGTCGATCGCCGTCATCGTGATGCGGCGGACCCATCCCGCTCTGCCGCGGCCTTACCGGACGCCCTTGGTGCCGCTGGTGCCGATTCTGGCCGTGCTGGTCTGTATGGCGATGATGGTCTCGCTCGATTCGCTCACGTGGTACCGGCTAGTCGTCTGGCTGGCGATCGGGCTGGCGATCTATTTCAGTTACAGCCGCCATCACAGCCACGCGGTGAAGGTTGAGGAGGAAGCGAAACGGTGAGCGCAAGCGGCCGCCGCAGCTCGCAGTGACGCACGGCAAATCTTCGCAGCCAAAAATAGGAATGGCGGACGCGTCCCTAATCGCCTCGACTAGGCGCGCCCGCCAACGGAGCGAGTTCTCAGCGCGAACGAATGAGCCAAAGTCCACACCAGACGCGAGAACCCGAAACATCGGGACGAGCCAATGATCCCCACTCGGTGAATGCCAAATTCCGCGTCTGCCTGACCCACTGTCAGGATGGTCGAAAAACGATAGCCGGATCAAGTTGTATTTAGTTAACAAGCGGCACTTGGTTAACCAAAGTGGAGGTGCGAGTCCGAATTCAGAATCTCCGACGATAGCATTCGCTGCCCCCGCGATCAGGGAAGTTTGCGCTGTTTGATTCCCGAGCTCCGAGCGCCGAACTTGCGCCGTTTCTCCGCCGCAGCCAGCCGCCGCGCCCCGCCGAGGAGATCGCGCAGCGCATCGGGGTGAATGCGCGACAGGCGAGCCAGTACCCACGGATAATTGCGATAGTGGTCGGTGATGTAATACGTGTCCGGATCGGCTGCCATCAGCTCCTCGCGTTCTTCAAATCCCGTGCGAACGACCAGCGAGCACCCGTCCTGGTGTAGCCGCACGAAAAGCGCGCCGCCGACTTTGAACGCCGGCGTACCATACGAGGTGCTTTCCTCGACGTTTTCCAGGGCAAGCGCGATGCTGCGGACGGTTTCGAAAGTCACGATGCTGTGCGCCGGCTGGCGTCTAGTCATTGCTGCTGACCCTCTCAGATTTAGCCATGATGTCATACACCGGCTTGTTGTCGGCGTAAACGCGCCACTCCTTCACCAGGCCATCCTCCACGACCGCCAGCCAGGCCGCCGGGGTGCGCCATTTGTTCTCGGGCAGAAGCTCACCGTTGGCGGCGATCGTGCCGCCAGCCGAGCCGAAAACGGCCACCACAATCCCGTCTGAAAGAATCTTCTCGCGAGAAACCCAGTAGTCCGGGCACAACGCGTAATATCCTCGCCAGCCGATGCGCATTCTTTCGCGCCCGCGGACGGTCTGTCCCAGCGAGTCGATAAACACGTGATCTTCCGTCATCAATTCGGCCAGCTTGTCGGCGTCGCGCCGGTTGATGCGGTCGATGAACTCGAGAACCGTTTCCACGGGACTCATCGGTTGCTCTTTCGCGCAGTATAACCCGCATTTTCGAAAGCGTCTTGCCCGCGTGCGTCCTGCGGTTCGGCCATGTGATAATTAACACCCCGCGTCATGTTTCGCTCACATATGTGGCGGACCTGCACGGTTACGTTCACGAGCCCGTTCCGCCTGCCTGGATTTTGCGAATGGTCACGGATTTGCTACGGTCGAAGCCATGCCTAGATTCGTATTTGCTCTGTTGCTCCTGCTGTCCTGTCTGCCGCTTGCAGCGCAAGACGCCGCGGCGCAAAAAAAGTTCGCCGGCTCGTGGGAGGCGAAGTTTAAGGACAAAGTGATTTGCACCATCCGGCTGAAGGCTGGTGAGCAGATCTCCGGAGAAACGGACGCCTGCAACATCAACGTCGACGGGAACGGCGACCTGCAGGAGCCGGACCCGACCAATAACCCGGACGAGCCTTCACCCATCCTCAACCCGAAACTCAATGGCGATACGCTGACCTTCGAGCTCAAAGACGGCGATGATGTCTTGAAGTTCGAAATGAAGCTGGTCGGTGATGGACGGGCTGAGTTGAGAATCCTGGACAGCCCGATCCCCGTTAAGCCGATCCACTTAACCAGAAAGTAACGCACGTGCCTGATCCGACTTGATCAGGCTCGACCAGGGGCTGGGCGCGGGCGGGGGCGCCCGCCGCAGTCTGCTCAACGCTTCTGGCGGTCCTCGAGCATCGCCTTCAGGCTGGCGATTTCGCGCTTCAGCTTGCGGCCGCGGCTCACCATGAACAGCACGTAAATCACCAGGATCACCCAGGCGATGGTGAGGCCGTAGCTCAGAAACTCGTAGTTGCGCTGCAGGCGCGCGGCCTCGCGGACGATGTCGTCCGGCGTTGTCATTTGCGCAAACAGGATGGGGATCGACTGTAGATGCATAGGTTCCTCACATGGCGTGCGCGGTGCGGCGCAGCGAATCGAGCTCGCGCTGGGCATCTTCCTGCCGCACGCGCACCACGGTCATTACGGTGCCCAGCAGCACCATGGCAAGCATATTCCACAAAAAGATCACCGTCCAATCGGGCGGAAAGCTGCCGCCGCCCCAGAAAACCGGCTGCGGGTGCTGAGTGCGCCACCACTTGATGGAGAAAATCACGATCGGCACGTCGATGAAGGAGAAGATGGACCAGACCGCGGCAAAGGTGGCACGTTGCGTGGGTTCTTCCACGGCGTGCCGCAGCATCAAGTATGAGGCATAGAGAATCCAGCACACCAGGGCCGAGGTCAAGCGCGCGTCCCAGGCCCACCACTCGCCCCAAATGATGCGGCCCCAGATGGAGCCGGTGACAAGGTTGGCGGCGAGAAAGGCAAGGCCCACTTCGGTGACCGAGACCGCCAGCGCGTCATAACGAAAATTCCGGGTGATGAGGAAAAGCACGCTCGCGACGAGCGCGACCGCGGCCGCGATCATGGCGGTGATGGCTACCGGAACGTGAAAGAAGATGATCTTGAAGATCGCCCCTTGCTGCGCTTCCTGCGGCAGGCGGGCAATGACGTTGATGTCGCGCACCAGGATGACAATGACCACGGCGCCCAAAAAGTAAAGAACCTTGTCTCCCCAACCGGATTTCTCGTTCATATTCGCCTGCTCCACCGGACAGGTAGGACAGACCATCGTCTTTCGTGGTCTGTCATGCCGCGCCAAAGCATGAGGCATGACAGACGACACAAACCGATCGTCTGTCTTACCTCACGCCCAACATTCAACCTACCAAAACTGTCTCGATCAAAACCAATGATACTGCGGTATAAATTACATCGAAGCCAACCAGCATTTTGAGCCACATTACGTTTTCCGAGTTGATGGGTGTGCCGCCAATCAGCGCCATGGTCAATTGCATGGCGCCCATCAGCGCGGGAACCAGCACCGGATAAGTGAGCAGGGGTAGCATGACCTCGCGCAAACGGATGTTGACGGTGAGCGCGCTGGTCATGGTGCCGAGCACAGTCAGGGCCCAGGTTCCCAGTAGCAGCACCAGCATTAGTTCGGGAAACTTCGCGGTCCAGCGCACGTTATAGAAGATGCCGAAGATGGGTAGCGACACCAGCTCCATGGCGAGCAGCAAACAATAGTTGGCGATGGCCTTGCCCAAAAACAGCGCAGCGCCGGAAATGGGCGCGGCAATCAGCGCATCCAGGCAATCGTTGGGCAGCTCGCGGGCGAAGCTGCGGTTCAGAATGAGCGTGCCGGCGAAAGCGAAGACGATCCACAGCAGGCCGCCCGAGATCTCGCGCGTGGTTTCGCCGGTAGGATCGAAAGCGAAGCTGAACAGCAGCAGGATCACCAGCGAGAACGCCAGCGAGCCGTTGAGGGCTTCCTTGGTGCGCAGTTCGGCGCGCAGATCCTTGGCCGCGACTACCAGCACTTGCCGGAAGAAGTCCATCAGCCCTCGCCATACCTTGCGTAGACGAAGCCGGGATCGGCGACCATTTCCGGCGTGCGCGTGCCGGCAAAAGCTACACACCCGCGGTTGAGCAGCGCCACGTCGGTGGCCAGCTCCAGAGCTTCCCGCAACTGGTGAGTGGAAACGACGATGGTTTTGCCTTCGGCCAGCGCCTCGCGGAGCAGCCGCTGCAGCACGGCGATGGCGCGGTCATCGAGCGCGGTGAAAGGCTCGTCGAGCAGCAGCACCGAGGGATCGTGGAGGAAGGCGCGCGCCACCGCCAGGCGCTGGCGCATACCACGCGAAAACTCGCGCACCAGGCCGCCCGAGACGCGGTCCAGACCGGTGCGCTCCAGCCACTCGGTGGCCGCCTTGCGCGGCTCTTTCAGGCCATAAAGCCGGGCGAACAGCGTGAGATTCTCGATCGCCGACAGCTCGTCGTAGACCGCGATGCCGTGGCCGATGAAGCCGATGCGCCGGCGTGTGACGGTGTCGCGCGGCGCGGTGCCGCAGATCCGCACGGACCCGCGGCCGGGACGCGAAAAGCCGGCCAGGATCCGCAGCAACGTCGTTTTCCCAGCCCCGTTGCGCCCGATCAGCGCCAGGCACGTTCCCTCCGACGCCTCCAGCCGGACGTCACGCAGCGCGGGATAGTCGCCGTAAAACTTCCAGACGCCATCAACCGCGACCGCGTTCATTCGTCTCCTTGCCGGCGGGCACGTGAGCGCGATACAGGAGCACAAAGCCCAGCCCTAGAATCACCAGCGCCAGCCCGACGATCAGCGGGGCCTTGCCATTCACGCGCGGCAGAATCACCTGGATCTGCGAACCACCGGAATCCTGGTTGTCCGCGGCGGAATCGGCGGCAGGCTCGGCGGCCGTGGATGCGGCCACGGCGCCGGTCAACTTGATGCGATACGCCGCGCCGGCCAGCCCGAAAATGTGCGCGTGAGTGCGCGGCTCTTCGCCCAGGTCTTCCAGGCCGGCGCCTGCCAGCGTCACTCCATCGGGCGCGACCAAATAGGTGTTCTCATCATGGCTCGGGATCTTTCCGGCGTACGCCGTGCCGGCGGTATAGGGCACCGTGTAGGCGAGGTCGATGCGCGTCTCGCCGGGCTTGATCTCGAACTTGGTGTCGTACACCTCGGGCGTGGCAGTCTTGCCGGTTGGAATCGGGATGGGCAGACCGTCCGGTGCGGCCGCGTTGGCCTGCACCTTCCCTTGCGCTTCGGCCGGCAGATAAAACCGCACCGTGCCGTTCACCGGGTCCACCCAGGTGCTCTTGCCGGAATTGTCCACCAGAAACGTCTCATCCACCGTCATCGGTCCGCCGGATGACGGCTGGAACAGCAGCATGTGCTTAGAGATTTTCACGTCCTGCGGCTGCCGGCTGGCGTTGTACACGTTGAAGGTGATGCCGGTTGTGGGAGTGCCCGGCGGCAACATGTGATTGTAGGTGACGTTGTCGATTTCCACCCGCAGCATGGCCGGCCCCGGTCCGGCGGGGTTCTGGTCGATGGTGAATCTGCCTTGGGCGTCGGTCTTGGTATCGGTGACCGGCTCCATGCCAGCCTGGGCGAACTTGTAGAGCCTCACCGTGGCAGCGGCCTGTGGAGCGCCGGTGGTGCCGTTGATGACCGTACCGCTTACGGCGGCGGAAAGCGGGAGGCCCAGCAGCAGAAGGACAGCGACGGCCCCGCTCCGTTCGATGTGCTGAACGAGGAAGCCGGCCGTCCGCTCCCTGACGGTCGCGGCTCCGATCGCTTGCGCCCTCATGCGCCGGCCGCCTTCATCGGCTTGCCGCACTCGCCGCAGAACTTCAACTCTTTCTCGAACTTGGCGCCGCAGGATGGACATACTAGACCAGTTGACTTCGGCTTGACAGGTGCCGCTGGGGGCGCCTTAGGTTTGCTGGAAGGGGGAGCGGCCAGGCCAGCACGGACACGGTCGATCTCGGCCAGCACCCCCGCCAGCTCGCCTTGCAGGTCTGTCTTGGTCTTTTGATAATCGGTTTCCGAGAGCTTGCCCACCCGGTATTCGAACTGCAAATCGCGCAGGTTTTCGTAAATCGCGGTTTTGCGTTCGTCCAGGTGAGCGAAGGGATCTTCCGGCTCCGGCGGCGGCAAGTCCTTTGGTCTGACAACCAGGATGAACGCGATGACGGCGACCGCTAGCACGGAGGCAATAGGAATGATCACGCCAGAATGTTACTCCAGATTGGCCAGATCCTTTTCGATCTGGTCCTTATATTTCTCGAGCGCCGGGTCGTCGATGGCCACCGGACCGAGCTCAACCAATGGTTTCGGTCTCCGGTATTTCTTGATGAAAAACCAGATTACTACAAGCCCCAGGGCGGCCGCGACATAGGGCACCGTCCAACCAAAGGCGCTGGGCCGCGCCAGGTAAATGCCGGGGCCGTAATCGCGAATGAAAGCGTCGATGATCTGCTGGTCGGAAAAGCCCGCCGCCTGCATGCGCGCAATGCGTTCCTTGGCGGGCTTGGAAAAGCCGCACTCCAGCATGGCGCACGTCGCTACCGAATCCTTGCAGCCACACTGGCAGCGCAGCCGCGTGCCCACGCGCCGCACATCCGTGTTAGGTTTCTCCGAAGCCGTCTGGGCTGCAGTCAGGCCGGCGAGCGCCAGGGCCAAAACCATAAGCCTGGCCACGGATGAACACAGATGAACACGGATGGAACAAAACACAAAACCAGAACCCGATCTGTGTCCATCTGTGTTCATCTGTGGCTCCAAATGATCATCGCGACTTCTACTGCTCTGCTCGCAAGTCCACATGTTGTTTGGCGATGCCTGCCACCTGGGTCCGCGCGTACTGCATTTTAACCTTGCTGGGGACCAGGCAGATGAGCGTGCCGCCGATGAGCACCAGTCCGCCCATCCAAACCCAGAATACCAGCGGGTTGACGAAAGCCTGAATCACGGCGCGCTGCCCGTCGTCGGACATACCGCCGAAATTGACGTACAGGTCCTCGTTCGGGCGCTCGCGGATGGCGACTTCGGAGGTGCTTTCTTTGCTGGCTTTGAAGAGCCGCTTCTCCGGCTGCAGCGTGCCGATCGAGTGGCCATCTTTCGAAATCTGGAAAATACCGCGATACCACATGTAATTGGGGTTCTCGCCCTGCTCCAGGCTGGCCATCCGCAGCTCATAGCGGCCGATCCGCATGGTGTCGCCCTGGCTCATTTCCTTGACTTCGCTCTGGTTGAAGGCGTGGCCGGTAAATCCGATGAAGATCAGCACGATGCCCATGTGTACCAGGTAGCCGCCGTAACGGCGGGTGTTGCGATGGGTCAATTCCACCGCTGCGCGCAGCAGGTTCATGCCGGTGCGGCCGGCGATGGAATTGGCGCCTTTGTAAAACTCGACGATCACAGTGAGCGCCACGAACAGGCAGAAGCCGAAAGAAATCAGCGGGTAGGGCTCGTGGATTCCGGCCGCGTAGAGCACCACCACCAGCGCAAACGCGGCGATGCCCGGCCACTGGAAGTTGCGGCGCAGGCGATCCGTGGAGGTGCGCCGCCAGGCAAACAGCGGGCCGACGCCGGTCAGGAACAGCAGGAACAGCCCGATGGGCACCATCAGCCGGTTGTACCAATCGGCATCGAGCGAAATCTGGTCGCCGGAGATCGCCTGGGAAATCTTCGGGAACAGCGTGCCCCACAGCACCGCGAAACAGCTCGCCAGCAGAATCAGGTTGTTGAACAGGAAACTCGATTCGCGCGAGATTACCGATTCTAATTGCGCCTCGCTCTTCAAATAATCCAGCCGGTCGAGGATCAGGTAAGTGGTGGCAGCGAGGCCCAAGGCGAGGAAGGTGACGAAGTACTTGCCGATCTCGGACTGCGCGAAGGCATGCACGGATTGCACCAGGCCGCCGCGCGTCATCGAGGTGCCGAGGATGCAGAGGAAGAACGTGGTCGAGATGAGGACCATGTTCCACACCTTCATCATGCCCTTCTTTTCCTGCATCATCACCGAATGGAGGAAAGCGGTGCCGCTGAGCCAGGGCAACAGCGAAGCGTTCTCCACCGGGTCCCATCCCCAGTAGCCGCCCCAGCCGAGCACGTGGTACGCCCAGGCCGCGCCCAGCATGACGCCGGTGCCCTGGAACAGCCATGTGACCAGCGTCCAGCGGCGCGTGGTGTGGATCCAGCTATCGCCCGGTTGCCGCGTGATCAGCGATCCCATGGCGAAAGCGAAAGGCACGGCGAAACCGACATAGCCCAGGTAGAGCATGGGCGGGTGAATGGCCATGGCGGGGTATTGCAGCACAGGGCTGAGGCCGTTACCGTCCGCCACCTTGACGATGAGACCTTCGTTCGCCAGCAGCTTGAAGGGGTTGGCGACGAAGTTGTTGAGCATCAGAAAGAAAACTTCAATCGTGGTGAGGACGCCGATCACCCACGGCATCATGTCGCGATGCCGGCGGCGGTTGGTGAAGACCACCACCGCGGTGTAAGTGGACAGCAGCCACATCCAGAACAGCAGCGAGCCTTCCTGCCCGCTCCACCAGGCGGCGAATTTGTAGAGCACGGGCAACGCGTTGTTGCTGTGCTCGGCCACATAGGCGAAGCGGAAATCGCCGGTCAGCAGCGCGTGAACCAAAACCGCGGAGGCGATGGTCACCAGCGCCCAAACGGCGTAAACCGCGCGCCGGCCGCTCTCCATCAGGAATGGTTTGCGCCGCACGCGGCCAATCACGGAAGCCAGCGTCGCATACAGCGCCACGCAGAAGGCCATCAGAATGGCCAACGAACCCAGATTCTCCATGACCCCTCTCTATGCCATCAGTTCTTTAGACGCTAGGCTTTCCGCTGTGCACGCTCGGTTGTCCCGAGGGCAATCCCTGCGGTTTGGCCTCATATTTCGACGCGCACTTGGCGGAGATTTTGGAAGCGTGGAAAGTGCCGTCGCGATCCATTTTGCCGTCCGCCAGCGCTTGCGCCCCGTCGCGGAACGTGTCGGGCAGCGGATCGATCCCGGAATAGGCCACCAGGAGCGTGCGGGTGTCCTGTTTCAGCGTGAAGAGCACCTTGCCGTCGACGTGCTGGATGGAGCCGGGGGCCACATCGCCGCCGACGCGCAACCGCGTGCCATAAGCGCGGTCGCCCATCTGGCTCAATTCGGCGATCGACTTGTAGTAGGTCTTGCTGTCCCCAGACCCAGCAAAGGCCAGCCAAACCAGCGTCCCGATGACGACAACAATCAATGCCGCGAACTTGCCATACTTCCGCATGCTCTGCCCTCTGAACCTAGAGTATAGCGCCAAAGAACGCATGGAATATTCGGGCGATTGTAGGTCTTTTGTGGTAATTCTCGATACCCGCAGAGGAGGGGGTGAGGAAATTGGCCGGCACTTGCACCGAGGCGCCGCTGCGGCCTCAGCCGGCGGGCGCAGCTTCCCTTCGCGGAGAGCTTAGCAGATCCGACTTCTTGCATGGTTTTCGAAACTGAAACTTCTCCATGATCGATTCCGCTGTCTCAACGAGGAAGACACCAGCGCGGGGGCCGACAAAAACCTCGCTAATCAACTGCTCCAAATCAAAACCCACGTCGATGCCGGTGATCTCGGGTCGGGCGTCCTGGTAAAGAAGTGCCCGCCACTCGTGCTCGTGCCAAAAGCACTCACGCTTGTGGCGGCCCAGTTTGAGAATCTTGCTCCGGAGGCTACGGCCCGGCATCGGGATCGACTGGCGGAAATCCAACTGGAGGTCAGGCACCGATTCGAGGCTAGGATGATACTCGACCTCCTCGAAACAAAAGTGCGAGTCGTCCACGATGAAGTTCGCCGCCCGTTTGTATCGCCCGACAGACGACTTCAACGCGACGCCAAAACCGTCTGAGCCATAAATCTCCCACATTGCCATTGACTCAGGCCCAGAGCACCAGGAATTCACATAAAGGTGTTCCGGAGAGTGATCAATATACTCAGCGGAAGTCTGGCTGAACCTGGCGATCATTTCCGACAGAGAGATGGTGCGCGTCTTCCGCCCGTCCGGCGCCTCCTGCCACTCACCCGCCGGCTGGCCCGTGAGGCGTTCCGCTTTGCCGAAAACCTCCCACGGATCGTCGCGGAGCGTGGTAGCCTTGGCAAACCATAATCCTTGTTTGCAGAGCACAGCGAAGAACTTAGGAAAGTCCATATACCGCCAGATCACCGTCTCGTCGCGAATCACAGTTTCCGACGGCGGTGTGTCGGGTTCCATCTCTTACTATTCTAGAAGCAAGGGAGCAGATGAAAAAGAAAAACGTCGGATCATCCTTTGACACCTGGCTCCGCGAGGACGGCACTTATAAAGAAGTCACTGCGACTGCCATCAAGCGCGTCCTCGCCCGGCAGGTGGAAACGGCGATGAGGGAAAAGCAGTTTCCCAAGGCCGAGATGGCGCGGAGGATGCTCACCAGCCGTGCGGCGCTCGATCGCCTGCTCGACCCCGAGTACGATGTGGTCACGTTAGGCACCCTGCGCAAAGCAGCCGCGGCTGTGGGTCGTGAACTTCGGCTGGAGTTGGTTTAGGGGGCCAGAGGCGTTTCGCCGCTCCACGCCTGTGCTAAGCCCGGCAGGGCGAAAGAGAGTAGCCCACGGCGTATTAGCCGTGGGTCCACCAGTCCCTCCGACATAGCCCCGGAAACGGGGCGTAAGAAAGCTGTGGCGAGGTGTTCTTACGCCCCGTACCGGGGCTTTCGGGCGGTTCCCCCTTTTCCCAAGGCTTACACCTTGGGCTATTTTCTTTCGCCCTTCGGGCTCAGCCGGTGGCGTACCCCTATAAGGTGCTCAGTAAGACCGTCAGAAGCGATAGCGCAGCTCAAAGCGGGCGAACCGCGGTGGCTCGATGGCGATGGGCAGGCGCAGGTTGAACGTGGGACCGGTCAGGTCGGACTGCTCAATGGAGAGGTTCGCGTTGGTGACATTGAGCAGGTCGCCGATGGCCGTGATTCGTCCGGCGCCGAGCGGCCACTCGCGGCTGAGGCGCAGGTTCCAGTTTTGGACGTGCTCGGCGCGATTGCCGCCGCCGGGACTGCCGCGCGGCGTGGTCGCAACCAGGAAAGGGCCTTGCGGCAAGCCGGTCACCAGCAACATGCGGGCGAATGCCAGGCCATCGGTATAATCGACCACGGTTGAAATCTGGATGCCGCCCCAGCGCGCCGGCAGGCGATAGAGCGCTTCGATCTTGCCGGTGAAGGCGCGGTCGGCGAAGGCGCGGCCCGTAGAGTTGATGTCGGCGTTGGGATCGGAGAACAGCGCGCCGACCACGCCGGGGTCGTTCTCAAAAACCGCGTTGCCGGGGCTGTTTGCGCCGTACGATTTCTCCGCCACGAACGAAGCCAGCACGGTGACGCCGCGCCAGGCGGTCCGCAGTTGGGCGTTCACGCCAGAGTTGAGCGTGCGCAGGCCGGGCGGGTTGGTGAGCAGGTATTGGTCGCGGCCGAGCGTAGCGGGATGCTGCGCGTAGACGGTAAGGTGCTGGTCGTCGAAGGTGCCGGGGATGCCGTCGGGCCCGGGATCGAGAATGGTTACCGGCGTAAAATCTTGCGGCGTCACGCCGGTGTTGATAGCGGCGATGCGGTCCTTCTCGTCGCGCCGGAAGAGGTGAATGGAATCCACCGTGGAAAATGGCAGCGGTATCGCCGCGCCGACGTTAAACTCATCCGCATAAGGGCGGCGCAACGACGGGGAAATGGACAAGTACGGGCCGCCGAAACGGGCCAGCAGCGCGCCCTGCTCGCCCGGCTCAAACCAGCCATCGCCATTCACATCGTTCCATTGATAGACGGCGCCGCCCAGGCTGTTGGGGTTGCCGTAGTCGAGGTAGCGCCCGGCCACTGGCGCATACAAGCGGAAATACGCTCCGCGCAAGACCAGTCCATGGGCATGCGGCGCCTGCCAGGCAAGCCCGGCGCGCGGAGACACGCTGTTCCACGCGATCAGGTCCGGCCGTGCCGCCGCCTGCCGCGCCGGCGTGAAAAAACCGAAAGGGCTGGACTGCGCCGGAACGCCGCCGCGCGAAAAATCGGCCATCACGCCGAGATCGAGCGTGAGTCGGGGCACGAGGTCCACCCGGTCGGCGGCCCAGGCGGATAAGCCGGTGATCCGCTCGCGCGAATCGAGCGGCGTGTTGAACTCGACCACTTCGGCAGGCACGCCGCCGGCCGTAATCAGGTTCAGATCGGATGGCGTGCGGTAGCGGTTCTGCGGCTCCGAGGTCCGCCAGCCGCCGCCAGCCATGAATTGATGCCGCGCGCCTGCCAGCTTGATGATGCCGGGATCCCAGGCAGCGTCGATCTGCTGCCGCGCGCGCACCGCAAGGTTGGTCAACGGCGGCTCGCCGGTCACCGTGCCTCCGGCGAGCTCGATGCGGCTCTGATTGATGGGCGTGGTCAGGTCCGGCTCCGCATCGAGATGCGCAAACGAGTCTCCGTAGCGCACCTGCAGCGTGCCGGCCGCGCGGGCGGCCCAGACGTGGGTCCAGCCGGCCTGAGCGAAATCGAGGTGATCGGTCTCATCCAGGCCTGCCACGCCATCCGGCAACACGAACTCGGGCGAGAGCCGCCGCGCGGCCAGCGCTTCTATTCCGGCCGGTTCGCCCCATCCGGAAAGATCGATGCGCGAGCCGCTGTAGAGAGCGTCGAAACGGTCGCGAGCGCCGGCGCGCACGTGGCCGACTGCGTTGCCGAACAACAGGCGGCTATGCTGATTGACTCCGGGCGCGGCCAGCGGCTCGGCCTGAGCCGCCCATTGGCCGGTGCCGGAGAGAAAAACATCGGCCCAGTGCGTGACCGGGCCGCCGAGATCGGCGTGGTCCCGCGTGAACCAATCGTACTGTTCGGATTGCACAACCGCGCCGCGGCTGGCGGGCGGCGGCAAGTTGCTCGAGGCCAGCGCGCCCGCGGTTCCGGCGCTCGAGATATCGGCGTGCCAGGATTCGCCGGCTTGCCTCGAGAACAGGCCGACCTCCGCGCCATAGGCCGGCGAAGGCGTCAGCGCAAAGGCGGTTCGCACCACGGTTGTCTCCGTCGCGTCGCCATCGGGAAGAATCTGCGGGCGGCCCGGCTGGTAATCGTCACTGGCATCGAGACCGTTGAACTGGAGCGCGGTATCGGTCCACGAGAATCCGCGTTGGGAGCTCACGCCCAGGCGGTTGTCCGCCAGGCCGCTGAAATCGAGCGGCTCGGTCACGCTGCCGGGTTCGCGCGCAAATAAGGCCGACGCCAGCGAAAAGCCTTCCGGATAGACGCGGGCGCCAAAATCGCCGGCCCACTCGCCCGGTTCGGCGGCAGTGGTGCGCTCGATGCCGAACGGCGCGCCCGGCGTGACCACCAGCACAACGCGAACGGTTTGAAGGGGGACGATATCGACCGGCGCCGCAGTGTTCCGATCCCCTTCAAGAGAGATGCGGTAACGGCCATACGGCAGCGCGAGCGCGAACCGACCGGCGGCATCGGCGCGCACCGGCAAGCGCAAGCCGGAGCCTTCAATCACCACGCCGGCCAGGGGCGCGAGGCTGCCGGCGGACGTGCGCACCACGCCTTCGATACGGCCGAGCCCCAACTGCGCGCGGAGCGCTCCGCAGCCCAGCCAGGCGGTCAGCAGCAGGAGGCAACTATTGGCGCAGTACCACGAAGCGGCTGATCGAGTACCCAAGCGCGCCACCCACGAACACGTCGGAGACAAAATGTGCTGACCAGGTCATCCGCGAAAATCCCACCAACCCCGTCAGGCCGTAAGCGACGTAGGGAACCCAGCGGTGCTGGCGCCCGTAGCGGCGTGCCACCACCGTGGCGATGGCGGCTGCGGCGATGGTGTGGCCGGAGGGGAAGCTGCCTTCGCCGCGCAGGAAGTTGCCGCCGCTCTTAAACCAGGTGTCGGAATAATTGCCGTTAAGACCGATCACGGCGGGCCTGAGACGCCGGTCGATGTCCTTCATCACCGAGGTCACGATTTCGGCATCGACCACCGCTTCGCCCGCCAGCAGCGCCGTCTTTTTCGGTTTGTCGTCCTTGCGGATCAGCCCCACCACGTACATCGAGGCTGGAATGATCGCCATCCCGATGGACGCGTTGTTGCCCGAAACTACGCGATTGAAGCTGAGGAACTTCCTGCTGTCGCGGAAGGCACGCCCTTCTGTCGGATCGGCTGCCATCACCAGCGCGACCGTGGTGCCAACCACGGCGAGCGCGGGAAGAAGCGCGCGGCGGTGGCGCAGGTGCGCCGGGAACAGCCAGATGTTTTTCTGATCGCTGAGGATGTTTGTGGGCAGTTGTTTCCACGACACATCGCGGTCCGGAGCGGTGACCGGCGCGGCCGGCGCCGTCTGGCCGGCCGCTTCGCCCGCGGGCGCATCTTGCGCGCGGAGCTGCTCCGGCAGCCACACGGCGACAAGCACGAGAAACGCGAAAGCGCCCCGAATCATCAAAAACCGTCCCTCCGCAACAGTGTAGCAGCCGACCGAATGCACGGAACGGGCCGGTCATAAACCTCCATGGACAGAGATCTGGCGGTGCCGCCTTTCGTGAAGATTGGGACTCAGTGTGCCGCCCGTTGACGCTTTGGGCGCGCTCCGGCCCGTGCGAAAATGGAGGCGTATGGCTTCCCGTTTGCTCGCGGCCGTCCTCGCGCTGTGTCTGGCGGCATCGGCCGAGACCATGTCCGTAGCCAAGTTGCGGCAATTCCTCGAATCGTCGGCGCCCATGATCCAGAAGGGCACTATGTCCGATCACGAGCTGGCGGCGTTCCTGGACAAGGTGAAGCTCACCGAGAGGCTGGACGAGCGCACCATCGAAGACATGCAGGGCGACATGCGGATCGGCCCGAAGACGCTGCAAGCGCTGCGGAGGCTGGCAACGGAAAGCGCGTCGTTAGCCGTTGCGGCGTCGGTCGCGCCGCCGATCAAGCCGAAGCCCATCCCGCCGCCTACGTCCGAAGAGCAGGCAGCCATCCTCGACGACGTGCGCCAGTACGCCTTGAATTACACCGACGGCCTGCCCGACTTCATCTGCACCCAGGTGACGCGCCGCTACGCGGCTCCCATGCCCGGCACCAAGTACGGCGGCCCGGCCGGCAGCGACCCGCGGTGGCAGTTGCAGGACACGCTGCAGATCCGGCTCAGCTTCTTCCAGAAACGGGAGCAGTACAAAGTGGTGCTGATAAACAATACCCTCGTCAACCAGGATTATGACAAGGTGGGCGGATCGAAAGCGTTCGGCGAGTTCGGCAGCATGATGCGCGAAATCTTCGAGCCGTCAACCGAGGCCCGCTTCGAGTGGGACCATTGGGGCACCCTGCGCGGCAAACGCGTGATGGCGTTTAATTATCACGTGCGGCTCGACCGCTCCCACTTTCAGATCGGAGTCGAAGAGAGCAAGCTGCACATCACCACGGCTTATCATGGGCTGGTCGAAGTGGAGCCGGATACGCACGCCGTTGTGCGCATCGTGCAGGAGGCCGAGAACATTCCGCCGGATTTCCCCATCAAGGAGACAGCCGACGTTCTCGATTACGACTATCAGGACCTGTCCGGCCAAACCTTCCTGCTGCCGCTCAAATCGCAGGTGATTATGAAGTCGCTGGACGGCATATCCCGGCTGGACGAGGAATTCCGCCTGTATCGCAAGTACTCGGCCGATTCCACTTTCAAGCCCATCGAGGAGCAACCCGTCGCTCCGCTGCCCGACGACAAGACCAAAGAAACGAAGGAGCCCAGCGCACCCGCCGCGCCGCCCAAGAAATAGACTGGGCCGCAGCAGCTATCGCCCCGGCGCGGAACGGCTGGTGCGAGGCTTGGTGCACCCCCGTTGACCCTTGCTCCACGCTGAAAACTGCGCTGCGCATCCGCACGCGCCACGTGGGCAGAGGAAACTGTGATAAATCCAAACTAACCTAAGATACAGTTGCATTTCCCGTCGACTTCAGGCAGGATGAAAGGTTTTCCTCCTCCATCGATGCTAGTACGGGTGCTATACCACGACCATTGTTTTGACGGGGCAGCGTCTGCTGCTTTCTTCAGCCGTTTCATCGCGGGCGCGGTTCACCCGGATGCGGAATTCCGCTATACAGGCATGGGGCACCGGGCCGAGCAGGATTTCGCTCCGGAGTTGTTCGATGGCGACGAAAACGCCATCGTGGATTTCAAATACTCCAACAACCCGCGCCTCACCTGGTGGTTCGATCATCACCAGAGCGCCTTCCTCAGCCAGCAGGATGCGGAAGATTTCCGGCGCGACACGAGCGGACGCAAGCTTTACGACCCGCATTACAAATCCTGCACCGCGTTCATTCGCGACGTGGCCTGCCAGCGCTTTGGTTTCGCCGCGCCGGATTTGAGCGAGCTCGTCGACTGGTCGCTGATCATCGATGGCGCGCAATACCCGGACGCGCGGACGGCAGTGGAACTGGCCGCTCCGGCGATGAAGCTGACGCTGGTGATCGAAGCCGCCAAGGGCTCCGATATCGTGCAGAAGATCATCGGGCGGATGCAGCATGCGCGCCTGGAAGAAATCGCCGCCGATCCGGAGATCCAGGCGCTCTATCGGCCCTTGTACCAGCGTCACCTGGATTCGATCGACATCATCCGCGGCCGGGCCACGCAGCAGGATGGCGTGGTCTACTTCGATTTGTCGGGCTACGAGGTGGAAGGCTATAACAAGTTCATCCCGTATTTCCTGTTTCCCGCCTCAATTTACACGGTGTCGGTGAGCCCGTCGACTGCGCGCACCAAGATTTCGGTCGGCTCCAATCCGTGGGCGCCTGCCGAACCTAAGCACAACCTGGCAACGATTTGCGAGCGCTACGGCGGCGGCGGCCACGCGCGCGTGGGCGCTATCAGCCTGGAGCCGGGCGCGATCGACAAAGCCCGCGCCGTAGCGGCGGAGATTGTCGAGGAGCTCAAGGGCTGAGGGCAAGACCGGCTCGTCCGGGTACTTTCGCGCCTACTGAACCACGGCTTCATTCGCCAGTTTCAAAATGGACGCGCGGCAACTCGGACTGTCTGAGGATGCTTAAGAGTGTTCCCCTCTGACCGGATCGTGGAGAGGGACGGGAACCGTAATCGTCGTGTCTTCGGTCCGTTTTTGCATGATCCGGTGGCTGCCGCGCTGGCGCACTGCGACAAATCCGTTCCGTTCGAGTATCCGGCAAACCTCGTCCCCAGAAAGGACGCGAAGCCTACCCAACAGGAACCTCAACCTGCGTGACAAAGACTTCGCTGCGGAAGCGCCGGGCAACTTCGGACGGGTCTGCGGTTTCGAAGAACAGAGAAAGGGCCTCCACCAGATTCGTTCTGGCCTCTTCGATCGAGGAGCCTTGGCTTGCAACGTCGAGCTCCGGGCAGAGAGACACAAATCCTTCGTCTTCCCGCTCGATGATGGCCGTTAGCCGGACAGGCTGCGTCATGATCCGAGTCTACTACACTTCGCCTGGCGCAACGCCGCTTGGTGAAAGCGCTGGAAGCGCATCCGCAAACGCCTCCAGGTGTCGTCATTATGCCGACGAAGCCTCAGCCTTCAGTCGCTGCGCCGGTGCCGCGCGCCTCCGCCTAAGCCGCCCAGGTCAATCACCACCGCAATCACCAGAATCAGCGCGTTCATGCCCGCCACTTCCCGGTGCGTGTTCGCCATCCACGCGTAAACAATCGTCGTTAGTGGCAGGAATACGAATCCCAGCGCCGGCACGAGGATGCCGTGATAAGCCCGCTGGAGATAGGTGCTGAACAGGAACATTGCCACCATCACGATGCGCGGGAAGGCCAGTACGAGCACGAGCAGCAAGCAGGGCATAGTCTGATGTTACCGAATCATCCGGCCGGGTAGGGCAGGCCGTGCCATCGACCAGGCCCGCGGCTCACAGCGCGTGGCGTAGTCTGCTGGCGGCCGTGGGAACGCTGAAACGGACCACGGCGCCGATCGCTTCGGTGAACCAGATCGCGCCATCCGGGCCGGCGGCGAGCCATCCCGGATACGAGGTCGCGGTGGGCCTATTCTCCGTGCTCGCGGCGGTACTGCGCGCCGGCGATCCCACGGGGTATTCGGCGACGGCGCCGCTCAGCGTGATGCGGCCAATCTGGTTGTGAATGGCGCCTTCCGTGAACCACAGCGCGCCATCGGGACCGATGACGAGCCCCAAGGGGTAGCTGATGCCGGTGGGAACCGTGAACTCCACGATGTTCCCGCTGGTGTCGCTTCTGCCGATCTTGTTGCCCGCCCACTCCGTGAACCAAAGCCCGTTATCCGGCCCCTTGAGGATGGCCGAAGGCAAGGAGCCCGGCGTAGGCACTGGGAATTCGGTGATCACGCCGTCGGGGGTAATCTGTCCGATGTTGTCGCCGGCCTCTTCGGTGAACCAGAGGTTGCCGTCGGGTCCGGTCGCGATATTGTAAGCACCGGCCGGCTGGGTCGGTATCGCATACTCCACGAACGCTCCGGACGTGGTGACGCGCCCGATATTGTTAGTGGCCGATTCCGTAAACCAAAGCGCGCCATCCGGGCCGGTGGTGATCCCGAGCGGGAATGCCGCCGCCGTAGGTACCGCGAATTCCGTGACCGCTCCGGCCGTGGTGATGCGCCCGATGTTGTTGGCATGATACTCGGTGAACCAGAGCGCGCCGTCCGGCCCAGCCGTGATCGAGTAAGGGCAACTGGCCACCGAGGGCACCGGGTATTCGGTGATGACTCCGCTGGTGGAAATGCGGCCGATCTTGTTGTTGTTGTATTCGGTGAACCAGAGCGCGCCGTCCGGGCCGGCGGTGATTCCCTTCGGCTGGCTGTAACTCGCGGGCAACGAATAGACGGTGAAGGTCTGCGCGGACACGATCGCCGCCGCGCTCAACCACAGCGCTGCCGCTCGAAGCCGTCTTCCCATACCGATCGCGCGTCCACTCATGTGCCTGCCCCTGTTTGTCCGGCGTTGTGCCGGTTCTCCCCTCAATAGTAGCGCAGGTGCGAGCGCCGGCAACTGTGAAGCCTGCGCCCGCTGTTGCGGTTTTGGCAACGGCGCCGGCCCATCCACCAAGGCTGGCGTTCCGCGTCCGGCCGCGACCCCTGCGCTACCATCGTTGACAGCATGGATAGGGAGGGCGTGGGGGTGAAAAAGCAAAGGCCGCCAGAGCCGGGCGCGGTACCGGCCATCGCGAGCGGGGTGCTGAGATTCGCCGCGCCGCTCGCGGGAAGGCGCCGGCCATGAGCGCGCACCGCGTGGTGATTGTCGGCGGCGGCTTCGGCGGCCTGTACGCGGCCAAGCGCCTCGGGAAAGCCGCCGTGGCGCTGACCGTCATCGACCGCCGCAACTTTCATCTCTTCCAGCCGCTGCTTTACCAGGTGGCCACGGGCGGGCTTTCGCCGGGCGAGATCGCCTCGCCGCTGCGCGTCGTGTTGCGCGGCCATAGCAATACCGAAGTGCTGCTCTCCGAAGCCGTTGATTTCGATATCGCCAATCGCCGGGTGATTCTGGCCGATGGCGAGCGGCCTTACGACGACCTGGTTATCGCCACCGGCGCCACGCACTATTATTTCGGCCACGATGAATGGGAGCTGCTGGCGCCTGGGTTAAAGACCGTCGAAAACGCCACCGAAATCCGCAGCCGCATCCTGCTGGCCTTTGAAGAGGCCGAACGCGAGCCCGACCCCGCGCAGCGCCACGCCTGGCTCACCTTTGTCATTGTCGGCGGCGGCCCGACCGGCGTTGAGCTCGCCGGGGCGCTGGGCGAAATTGCCAACGACACGCTGCGGCGCGACTTCCGCCACATCAACCCGGCCGAATCGCGGATCCTGTTGCTGGAGGGAACGGACCGGGTGCTGCCTTCCATGCCGCCGGATCTGTCGCGCAAAGCCGAGCGGCAGCTCATCGCGCTGGGCGTGCGGCCGCGGCTGGGCGCGCGCGTCGTCGGCATCGACGCCGCGGGAGTCACCATCGAGTCCGCCGGCAAGAACGAGCACATTGCCGCCCGCACCGTGCTCTGGGCGGCCGGCGTGCGCGCTTCCGGGCTGGGACGCAAACTGGCAGAACGCGCCGGCGCCCCGCTCGATCGCGCTGGAAGAGTGCTGGTCGAGCCGGACCTAAGCATCCCCGGCCATCCCGAAATCCACGTCATCGGCGACCTGGCGAGCGTCACCCAGGATGGCAGGTTGCTGCCCGGCCTGGCGCCCGTGGCCATGCAGCAGGGGCGTTATGTGGCCGATCTGCTGGTGCGGAAACTGCGCGGCCAAGCCACGCGTCCGTTCCGCTATTTCGATAAAGGCACCCTGGCCACCATCGGCCGCAACCGGGCGGTGGCGCAATTCGGCAGGTTGCACGTATCCGGCTTCCCGGCATGGTTCCTCTGGGTGTTCGTGCACCTGATGTACCTGGTGGAATTCGAAAATCGCCTGCTGGTTTTCGTCGAGTGGGTGTACAACTACATCACTCGCAACCGCGGCGCGCGGTTGATCACGAAGAGCCAGGATTAATTACCAGGCGGCTCCCCTCGCGTAAACTGAAGGTATGTTCTTCCGCAAGAAAGTGCAATTGCCGCAGGTGGGGACTCGTGCGCCGGAATTCCGGCTGGCGCGTTTGGGGGGCGGGGAAGCGGCGCTCACGGATCTGCTGGCTGCGGGGCCGGCGCTGCTGGCTTTCTTCAAGGTGTCGTGCCCGGTGTGCCAGATGACGCTGCCGTTCCTAGAACGCATTCACGCGGGCGGCGGTTTGCCCGTTTACGGCATCTCACAGAATGACGGACCGGAGACGCGCCAGTTCGCGCAGGATTACGGTTTGCGGTTCCCCATGCTGCTGGACGCCGAAGACAACGGCTTTCCGGCCAGCAATGCGTACGGAATCTCACACGTGCCCACCACCTTTCTGGTGGAACCCGATGGCATGGTGGGGCGATTGGTCGCGGGCTGGATCAAGCAGGACATCCTCTGGCTGGGCGCGCGCGCCGGCGTGAACCCGATTGGCGCCGACGATCACGTACCGGAATGGAAAGCCGGTTGAGGCTCGCGCAACTAGGCTCCCGTGCGGAGCCACGCTACAATTAAATCAGAGCCCATGTCCACCAAGATTGATGTATTCGGCGCCGCTGCGGCCATCGCCAAAGGCATGGGGGTGACGTTCAAGGAGATGCTGTCGCCCACCGTCACCGAATACTACCCCGATGAGCCGGCGAAGTTCGAGGAGCGGTTCCGCGGCGTCCACGTGCTGCAGCGCGATGTCAACGGTATGGAGAAATGCGTGGCGTGCTTCTTGTGCGCCGCGGCGTGCCCGGCCAATTGCATTTATATCGAGGCCGCGGAAAACACCGAGCAGGTGCGCATTTCGGGCGGCGAGCGCTACGCCAAGGTTTATAACATCGATTACAACCGCTGCATCTTCTGCGGCTATTGCGTGGAAGCCTGCCCGACCGACGCCATCACTCACGGCCACGGTTTCGAAGTGGCCAGCTACAACACCTCGACCCTCATCAAGCGCAAGGAAGACCTGCTGGCGCCGATCCCCCCGGGAGCCAGGCCGCCTGTGGTGGAGGCGGAGCAGCCCGCCGCCGCGGATTAAGCCGCATTCCTCACAGTTCAGTCTGCGAACATGGCGCGGGCAGTCGTGCCTGGCAGTCCTGCCTGCTGTGTCGAGACGAATCGCACAGGAGGCAAGCCCGCGCCACGCGCCTGCAAGTCGAGTGGATGCCGGAACCACACGTGTTCTACGCCAACCCACTCTGCCGGGCGTATTTCAGCGCTTCAATGGCGACGCCGCGCGCGCCGGCCGTGTCGCCGTTGGGCATGACGTAGATTGGAATGCCCGTCTGCTCTTCCCGCTGCGGCGGCATGCCCGCGCGGATTTCATCGAGGAACCAGCGCTGGAATTCCTCTCTGGTTTCCAAGGCGCCGCCGCCGACGATGAAGGCATCCGGGTCGAAGGTATTCACCATCTCGTCGAAGAAGAGTCCCAAGGCATGGGCCTGCACGCCGAAAATCTCTTTGCACATGGGGTCGCCATTTTCCGCCATACCACGCACCAGCTTGGCTGCATTGTGGAGATTTCCCATGGCGCCAAGCTGGTGGCCGGGATACCGCGGCAGGAATAAGGGAAGAAACGACCGTTCGATTGCCGAAAGCGAGCACACCGATTCCAGGCATCCTGTGCGTCCGCAGTTGCATCCCGGCTTCAGGCCGGAAATGGCGGCGATGCTTTGGTACGGAATCAGCACGTGGCCCAGTTCTCCGCCGAATCCCACTTTGCCTTTCACCACATCACCGCCGATGATGATGCCGCCGCCCAGGCCGGTCCCGATCACAACCGTGAGCGTGGTTTCCCGCTTGCTGGCGCCGAAAATGTTGAAGTGCCCCCACAACGCTCCGGCATTTCCGTCATTCAAATAGATCACCGGCAGGCCGAGCTTCTTTTCCAGGCCGGCGCGGATATCGAAACCGGCCCAGTCCGGATGCACGAAGTTGGTGGAACCGCGCGCGCTCAGCACGCCCTCGGCATTGGCCGGACCCGGCGTGTCCAAACCGGCGGCCACCACGTCCGCCAGAGCCACGCCCGCCTTTTCGGCCGCGATTTTGAGGCCGTCCTCAATCTGCCGCAGGCAGATCTCCGGCCCCTGCTTCGCCAGCGCGGGATACTCGCACAGCCCCTCGATGAGGAACTGTTCTTGCCCGTTCACCAAGGTATAGTTGATCGCCGTCCCGCCCAGATCGATTCCGGCAACTATGTGCACGTTGTTCCCCCCATTTCGCGCTCGGAGCCCAAACGTTCCACATTAGCAGGATTGCCGGCGGGCTGGCTTCGAAGATGGAGCGATAAGTGCGCGCCACAGGAATGGCGAAGCTCTTCGTTTCCGGTGAATTCGGATGAATCTGAGCTTATGCCTACGCGAGGAGCCGCTCTTTCAGGAGGCTTTGTATCAGGGCACGGCTTGGAGCCGTGCCGAAGGACGGGGAGAAGGGTGGGGCTTCAGCCCCTGCGGGCTGAGTAGAGCCTCAGTGGCTGAAGCCTTTGGCTACCGATGTGTCGCGGCATGGATTAATCCATGCCCTGATACAAAGCCAGCCACCAGGCCTTCACTTCCATGTCGCACCCCCTGGAGCGGTTCTCACAGAAGTGGCGGGTTTCATGGGCGCAGACGCACACACCGGCCACAGCGGCGGTGAGTGGATGAAAAAGCGGTCGAACTAAAAGCATGCCCCACCAATGCCACGCGGGTCACTGGTGGGGCATAAGGAGGACACTTCTTAATGGGACAACCGCAGTATGGCGCTAAGAATGGTGCTCATCGCATTAGCGAGCTGCGTCGTGTTGCTAGCCTGAACGTAAAGCCCGGCCTGCTGGGTGTTGTTATAGCAGGAGTAACCGTTAATCTTACAGCCGCTGACGTTCGCGATTTTCGTCAATAGACCCCAATCGGTACCTCCGTTACCGGTGTAGCCTACCGTCATGATGGTGATGGCCATCGGGCTGGTGTCGCCGGCCCGGTTTTTGTAGTTAGCGTCGCTGCGAATCTGGTAGGCGACATTGTCGACCTCATCCCATCCCGCCAGCCCCCATTGGTAAGCGCTTGTTTGTTTCCCGCTTGGGCTGAAGCCACCCTGAGACGATTCGTAAGTGCTCGTTGCGCTTGAATCGCCAGTGATTGAGGAAAGCATGTAACCATTAACCCCCGCATCCGTGCTCGGAGTCAGTGGGTAGCCGTATTTATCGAAACTCGGGACAGCGTTCAGATTGCCCTGCGAACCCCAGTTACCCTGGTTACACCCGGCGTACCCTGCGGAGGGAATAATCGTAGCTTGTTCGCCGCTTTCCCCAGGCGGACTAGCGGTCATGTCATAGGCGGGTTGGTTCATGTACCAAGACGAACTGTTTGCGGTGTCCAGGCTTGCAAGCTGGTAGAAATCGTAGGTAGACTGGCTCGAGTAGGGCGGAGAGCCTGAGACGACGACGTAGCCGTACATCGGGTGGGTCGGCGTGGCGGCGTCCGTTGCGTAAGTGCAACCGCTGCCAGCTTTGATGACGGAATGTCCGTTCTGGTTCAGATAGGTGTCGACCGCCGAGGGCACGCCATCGGTAAAGAGCACAATGACGTTCATCCTGGTATCCGCGCCGTCTTTCGCCAGATCCCGCATGTGGGCCTTCTGCAGTTCGATATACGCCAAGGCCAGCGCATCACCCATTCCGGTGCCGTTATTCGCTGTGACCTTCCCGATCTGAGAATACATATCGGTGGAACTGGATCCGCAAACGTATGGGGCGGAGGTTCCGCAGAAATTAACGTCGGGACCTCCCCCGCCGTTGTAAGTCTGAGGCGCCGGCCACGGTGTTGTCGGGTAGCCGACAACACCGCTGCCGCTGAAGACTACTAGCCCCATCTCATCGTAGCCCGGGGTAAAACCCTTGACAAAGCCCTGCGCGTACGAAACGAGGTCCTTAATCACCGTGCTCCCGGCGCCGTCGGAGTTATTCATCGAGCCAGAGCGGTCTATGACGAGCTCGATCCGCGCATCGCGCCGGGTAGCGGTGCCGGTGGCGGCAACGGTGGCTGCGTTCTGACCGAAGATCCGCATGAATAGCAGCGGCACGTCCACCTGCGCGGTTATTGTCACTGTCTTGGTGATGCCGGTGGTAACGTTAATGGTCGGTGTGAGACTGTAGGATCCCCAGAACCCGGCCCCGCCTACGCGGAAGTTCGCATCCAGAAACTCACCGGCGATGTTCGTGGGGTTGGCGTTCGTGCTGAGCAGGCGGCCGGTGCCTAGAGCCGCTCCATCTACCGCCGCGGATAGCTCCGTCTGGACGATGTAGCACATTGTGCCATCCACGGCGAGGCCCACCAGGCCGACGAGAACCGGCGTTATCAGCGCAACCAGCACCATCACGTTGCCGCGTTGTCCCTGCCGAGAATGTGTCGCTTTCACCATGTAGATCAACCTCCAAGGAATCGCTCAGAAATACATTTGCGCGTAAGTCATGGCGCCCGAACTGAAGGGCGGCATGTGAAATCCGGTAGCAGCAGCCTCGGCTACATAGATCCACTGTCCCGAGGGCAGCCCGTCGCCGGTCGTGCTGTTCCACGGGTTGAAGCCGTTCGTCCCCGTGGGAACGTTCGCTACATCGCCGGCCTGGGTCACCTGATTCGTGATGGTAATGGTTCCATCGGTGCTACTGATGATGCTGGAAGGGGGGGTGCCCAGGTTGCTGGTGCGGAGCCCGCTGTTGCCGATCACCAGGCGCTGGGAAAATACCCAGTTCTCATAGTTGGTGCAACCGCTCGGGTTGCCGTGTGAATCGACCTTGCCGGCTTGGGAACATGCACTGACGTCAACATACCGGACTTCTGAGAGAATCACTACCGAATTACCCGCGGTCGAGCCCGTCAGGCCCGACACTCCCGAGCCCGCGGTCATGCCGAGTGGCCCGGCGATGGCACTCAAGAGCTGCTGGTTGCCTAGCAGGGTGAAATTGATGTTGCGCGCGAACATGTGGCCGGAGTCTCGCGCCAACTGCACGGTCTGCATTTGCAGGAGCATGTTCAGTCCGAGGCCGATCACGCCGAGCATGAGCGGGACCAGCACCAGCAGGGAGAGGGCGAACTCAATGTAAGCGCCACCGCGTCGAGGTTTTTGTCTCATCCGATTCTCCGATCCTAAGGGGCCTTTCCAATGGGCGGCACGTCGGCGGATGGCTCGATCTCATCCGCGGAGACCACGTTCAGATTGGTAGCACTGTTTTGGGCCGCGAGAGCCCAAGTATAAATGCGAACCGTCAGTGCGGAAAGCGGGTAATTGACCACCTCGACCTGCATGATGTTGCCGGGGGCGTCGCCGCTCGCTGAAGTGGAAACATCGGTCACACCGCTAGAGGAACCTGAATTCTGCTGCAAATAGTGCACCTGAATGTAGCTGAGACCGGTAGCGCCGCCTAGAAGTCCCAGTGAGTGTGACTGCACACTGCTTTTTACCATCGTAGTGAGGTCTGAGTTTGCGGTGGCGGCCTGTGTGCCGGTAATGGTGATTCCGGTGCGTACCCCGGTGCGGACCGCGTACTGCAGTGTCGCTTTGATGAAGATCCCCCACGATGCGTCCATGATCACCATGATGATGGCAAGCAGCGGGAGCAACACGTTGGTGAACTCGATGAGGTTCTCGCCCCGCTGCCTCCGCCTGCGCAAGTTGGGCCCGTTCTTTTCATTGCTCCGCATGGGTGGCTCCGGATTGCCGCTTACCGCCCGGCAATTCTCTGTGTGTGTCACTTCTACCGCGACCGGCGAACTGCGATTTGCCCGCATGCACTGAGGACGATTCGCCCGAAAGTTTTATTTACGAAACCACTCAGTTTCCCGGCAACGTTATCTTTTTAGGCAAACACTGCTAACTAAGGTAAGTAGGTCGAATGCTACTCAATGGCCATCTATAAGCCGGAACTGCACCGGAGTAAGATCTGTTGCGATGGCGCCTAGTCCCGGCAGCCCGCTCACAACGGGCATCGAGCAGGAAATCGTCGACCTTTACGAGAGGGAAGCCGGTGGCATACTGCGTTACGCCGGCGTGCTCGCAGACAACCGGGAGATGGCCCACGATGCGCTGCAAGAGGCGTTCTTCCGTTTCTTCCTCTGCCGTTCGGCGGGCCAGCATATTCGCTCTCCCAAGGGTTGGCTGTTCCGCGTGGCGCGCAATTACATCCTGGATCAGAAGAGAGCTGGCTCGCGGCATGAGGTCGGCATCGAATCGCTGCGCAATCTGCCTTGTCCCACGCGCGTCCCGGAAGCCGATGGCCGAGTCTCCGAATTGCTGCGAGGACTGCTGCAAATCGGTCTCTCGCCGAGGGAGATGGATTGCGTCCGGCTGCGGATGGAAGACTTGGGCTACGAGGAAATTGCCGGCGTGCTCGGGCTGCGGGCTGGCACGGTGGGCGCCTTGCTTACCAGGGCGCATGACAAAATCCGCAAGGCGGTGCGCGCCGGGATTCACAAGGACCCGGATTTCGCCCAGGCGGTCGCTGGAGAACAACGCTATGCATCCTAGACGCGCCACCTTGATTTCCTTTTTCGACGCGGAAGCCGGCGCGGAGCGGAGCCGCCGGGTGGCGCGTCATCTGGCGAAATGCGAAAAGTGCCGCAACCAACTGCGGGGCATCGAGCGCGAGCGGCACGAACTATCGGCGTGCGCCGCTGCACCGGCAATCGACAACCGGCAAGGCCTGGCTGGGGTGCGATCGGCGATGGCTACCTGGCAGCAAGGCCGGAACGGCGCGGCGGCGTCCGAATTGAAGGGCCGGCTGCGCTGGCAAATTGAGACGTATTTCGGCTCCCCGGCTCTCTCGGTGGTGGAACGCCCCGGCATGCGGCCGGAGGAATTGCTCGGGAAAGCGGGCGAGATCCTCGATGTCTTTTTGGGGCCCGACGCAGCGGAGGCGGTGAGAGACGATGTCTTCCGCGGATTGGAGTGGGCGGGGCCGACTGAGGAGACATGCCGATGACGCGAAAGACCAGCTTCGATGGGATCGAGTCCGCGCCTCGCTGGATCCTGCTGTTCCTGGGCGCATATTTGTTACTCCACCTGCTTGCCCTTTACCTTTGGAACGCCACGGGGCAAGCCTTCTCGGTGCATGGAACTTCCGACGGCACGGCCACGCTATCGGTGACCGCAATGGCTGCGGTGGATTTGTGGCTGTGCCTGCTGGTGCTGCGAAGCTTTCCGGCCGGCGCGCCGCTTCGGTCTGCGTGGACGCTGATCGCTCTGGCGGCGTCGGCACAAGCGGCGTCGGGCCTGCTGGCGCAATTTCTCGGAGTCAATTGGCTGCTCAACCCGCTGGCGTGGGCCGGGCAGGCGAGGTCCGGGCTGATCGAACCGTTCCGCCGCGCTGCGCTGGTCGGCGGTGGTCCGGTCCGGCTGGCGCTGCTGGCGGCGGCCCTGCTGGCCGCGTTGCGCGTGCTGCGAAAATTCGGCTTCTGGGTTCGGCCCAGCGCCGCCGATTGGGCGGTGTCCGGCATTGTCTGCTTGTTCACTCTCTGCCGGTTCGGCGAGGCTGGCGCGGCCTCGCTCGCAGGCAGGCAGCTCGGTTTTGAGGACTGGATGTCGCTGGCCGGGCTCCCCATCCTGTGCGTGCTGTTCCTGGAAGCCATGCTGCTCCGGCAGTCGGTGCTTCACATGGGCAGTGGGCTCATCTCCAGATGCTGGGCGGCGTTGATGTGCGGCGTCTTTTTGACCGGAGCTGGCGAGCTGGCGCTATGGGTGGTCCCCCACTATTCTCACGGGTGGCCGCTTCAGCTAGTCAATTCGCTCACCGGGTTCCCGGCCGCCGCTGTTTTCGCGCTTGCGCCCGCCTGCCTGTTGGCGGCACAACGCCGCACCATCAAACCGGCCAGCGACCAGGCCGAGGACTTGGCAACCGGCGTCCCCGCGCTGGCGCGATAGCAAGGTTTGCATTGGCTCGACCTCGGCCAGATGGTGCCGGCCACCGCTCCCTTACGGTCGCGGCTCCGATGGGCGTTTAGAGCAGGCGTTCCTCAGCCGACCTGTGGGGCCGTCCCATCATGAGCGCAAGGCTTGGTTCGGGTCGATGCCCGCGGCGAGGCGTGCCGGCAAATAGCTGGCCAGGGCGGCGACGCCGGCCAGGAACAGGATCGCGCCGGCGAAGACCGTCGGGTCGGTGGCGCTGACCTGAACCAGCGCGGCGGCAACCACCCGGGTGACCGCGAGGGCCGCAGCCATGCCGGCGGCAAGACCGATCAGGGTGAGCGCCATGCCCTGCTTCACAACCATTCCGACCACGTCGCCGGGGCGTGCCCCGAGCGCGATGCGGATGCCGATTTCGTGCCGGCGTTCGGCGACCGCGTAGGCCATCACTCCATAAAGCCCAAGCGCAGCCAGCAGCAGCGCGACCACGCCCAGCACGGCCAGCATGGTGGCCGCCAGCCTTTCAGTGAACAGCGCGGCGTTGATGTTCTCGGCCATCGGCATGGAGTCGAACACGCCCGCGTCGGGATCGAGCGAGCGCATGGCACGCCGCACCGTTTCCACCGCCTGCAACGGATCGCCGGCAGTCCTCGTATAGAGGCGGATGCCCATGTCCTCGCGATAGACCTGGCGGAACGGCACGTAAAAATACGGCTTCGCCGCTTCATCCAGGGCCTCATACTTGGTGTCCTTAGCCACGCCAATCACGTTGAACCAACGTCCCCACCCATTCACGTGCTGGCCGATGGGGTAGCGGCTGCCGAAGAAGTGCCGGGCAAAAGCCTGGCTGACGATCATCACCGGCGCCGACTTCTCGTCGTCCCTGTTGGTGAAATCGCGGCCCTCCACCAGCGGGATTCGCAGCATGTCGAAGTAACCCGGGCCCACTACGTTGCGGTCGATTTTCATGTTCTCGCTGGGACCAGGAACGTAGCCTTGAACCTCCAACGGTTCCCACCATTGGCCGGAAAAGGACAAAGGAACGGTATGAGAATAGGTCACGGCGGTAATGCCCGGCTGCGCCAGAAGGCGATCACGCAGTCTTTCCACGAACAGCTTTCGCTCAGGAACCGAGTACCCGTTCAGGGCCAGATGCGAAACCAGCACGTGGTCGGGGTCGAAGCCGGGGTTGATGCGGCGCGCTGCCTGGAAGCTGCGGGCGAACAGGCCCGCGCTGATGATGGCGACCAGCGCCAGGGCGACCTGGGAAACCACCAGCAGCCGTTGCATGCGGTGCGAGCGGGTGCCGCCCGTGCCGCCGCGGCCATCCTCTTTCAATGCATCGTTGAGATTGGCGCGGGCCATGTGCCAGGCGGGTGCAACGCCGGAAAGGGCGCACGCCAGCAGGCACAGCAGAAAGGTGAAGGCCACCACGTCGCCGCTCAAAGGAATATCGAGCACCACCGGAAGTCCGGAGGGCGGCACCATGCTCCCTAGCGACTGGCTGAACCACGAAGTTGCGGGCACGGCCAGCAGGCCTCCCAGCAAGGCCAGCACCAGGTTTTCGCTCAGCAACTGGCGCACCAGGCGGCCGCGGCCGGCCCCCACCGCCATGCGAACGCTGAACTCTCTTTGGCGGGCGGTCGAGCGAGCCAGCAGCAGGTTGGCCACGTTGGCGCAGACAATCAACAGCACCACCCCGCAAACCGCCATCAGGATGATCAGCGGCTTCAGCAACGACGTCTGGGCGCCGGAATGGGCTTTCCAAATGGGCAGCACGGTGGCGCTGATACCAAGGTTGTGCTCCGGATCCGCTTCCGCCATGTGGCGCGCTTGCGCTTGGATTTCAGACCGCGCCTGCTCCAGGGTGACGCCTGGGCGAAGCCGGGCGAAGCCGACCATCTGGCGCGTTCCGCGATCGGTGAGGGACCAATCCTGCAGTACTTTGAGCTGCGCGCCCATAGTGATTGGAACCCACATGTCGAGCGTCAGTCCGGGTATGGAGCCTAGGAACTTTGCGGGCACCACGCCCACGATCGTCAACTGCTGGCGGTTTACGCGCAGCAGTTGGCCGACGACACCGCGATCGGCGTTGAAGCGGCGCTTCCAGAGGCGTTCGCCGATGACCACCACGGGGTGGGCGCCCTGCGCGTCGCCATACTCATCCGGCGTGAACATTCTGCCCAGGATCGGCTTGACGCCGAGCACGGAAAAATAATTGCCAGTGACCAGCTCGCCCCAGACGTGCTCCGCATGAACGTCCTGACCGATGCTGAACGGAATCGCCATGGAACCTGCCAGGCCGCTGATTAGCTTCAGATGGTCGCGGTAATCCCGATAATCTGGATAGGAAGTGAGCAGCGCGTCGCCGTTCGGCGCCACGGTCTCGAAGGCGACCAATCTGGCGGGATCGGCCACACCCGGCACAGGATGCAGCAGGACGCCGTCGATCCAACTGAAAACCGTGGAATTGGCGGCGATGCCGGCGGCCAGCGTCAGCACCGCGATCAGAGTGAAGCCGGGGCTCCGAAGGGCCATGCGGAAACCGTAACGGAGATCCTGAATGAGGGTTCGCACGAATACCGTTACGGCAATTGTAATGCCAACGTGCTGGGTCCATTACGGAGCGTAAAGTGAGCGGCAGAGGGCCCGCGGCGCCAGGAGCGTTCGGAATTGGGACGGGCTGTGCGATGGCGAACGCGCCGGCGGCGACCGACCCGATTGCTTACGAACATCCGAGCGAAAAGCCCAGGGCCGCGCAAACCTGCTGCATACGCTGTGCGCTCAAGGCGGCGACGCGGCGTCCTAATCGCGCTTGAGCCACCGTCACCGCGTTGTGCAGGTTCACCGCGCAGCGGTGCTTCATTCCGTCCTCTATATCCAGGACCACTTCGGAAGGCACGCCGCGAATGGTCGACGTGATCGGCGCGATGGTTACCGTCGCCAGATGGCCGATTGCGCTGTCGCGCGTGAGAACCAACACGGGCCGCTGCTTGTCCGGGGGCGCGAAGCGGCAGAGGCGGATGTCGCCCCTGCTCAGATTGCCGGCCACGCGGCGGCACCCTCCCAGGTGCGGTACTCTTCCTCACGCTGCGGCTGGGCCAGGTACCCGCGCCGGTCCTGCTCTTCCAAATCCAGCTCGCGCAAGCGCTTGAGGTGCTGCTCGAGAGCATGGCGGATTAAGGCCGATCGATTCACCTTTCGCCGGTTCGCCGCCAGATCGGCCGCTCTCAGGAGCTTTGCGTCCAGCACCACCTGTATGGTCACCATTGTGGAGTCCACTCCCCAGTATACTCCACATAGAGTGTGCCAGGCCCGGTCCGCCTCAATCGGCTTCCCGGCAAACGCTGGCTGGTCCATCGCGCATGCCCATAGCTTGTATCGGATAGACTGGATATGCCGCTTATGGAACTCGCCAGAATTCAGCAAGAACTGCGCAACCAGGGATTGGACGGCTGGTTGTTTTTCGATCATCACATGCGCGACCCGCTGGCGTACCGGGTGCTGGGATTCACGCCGCCACGCACGCCGACCCGCCGCTGGTACTACTTGATTCCGGCTACGGGCGAGCCACGCGGCCTCGAGCACCGCATCGAGCGCGGCATGACCGCCGGAGCGCCGGGCGAAAAGCTGCTGTATTCCGGCTGGAGCGAGCAGGTGGAACGCTTGCGCCAGATGACCGCCGGGCTGAAGCGGGTGGCGATGCAGTATTCGCCGCTGTGCGCCATTCCGTACGTGGCGATGGTGGATGCGGGCACGGTCGAGCTGGTGCGCAGCCTCGGCCTGGAGGTGGTCACCTCGGCGGAATTGATTCAGGTGTTCGAAGCCCGCTGGACGCCGGCGCAATTGGAATCCCACCTGGAAGCCGGGCGCAGGGTAGATAAAGTGCGCGCCGAAGCCTTCGCTCTGATCCGCGAGCGCACCCGCAACCGAGCGCCGCTGAGCGAAGTGGAAGTCAAAAAGTTCATCCGCGAGGGCTTCGCCAAAGCGGGCCTCACGACCGATCACGGCCCCATCGTGGGTGCGAACGCCAATTCGTCCGATCAGCATTATGAGCCGACCGAGCAAGTCACCGCGCCGATTCGCGCCGACGATTGGGTGCTGCTCGATATGTGGGCTAAGCTCGACCAGCCGGAGGCGGTTTATTACGACATCACCTGGACCGGTTTCTGCGGCGACCAGCCGCCGGAAGAAATGCGCAAGGTTTTCGCGGTGGTGACCGGCGCGCGCGACGCAGCGATAAAGCGCGTTCAGGACGCGGTCGCGGCAAAGCGGGAGCTACGAGGTTTCGAAGTGGACGATGCCAGCCGCGGCGTGATTGCGAGCGCGGGATATGGCGAATATTTCGTGCATCGCACCGGCCATTCGATCGGCGTGGAAGTGCACGGCAACGGCGCCAACATGGACAACCTCGAGAACCACGACGAGCGGCGGGTGATTCCTTGGACCTGTTTTTCGATTGAACCCGGCGTATACCTGCCGCATTTCGGCGTGCGCTCGGAGATCGATATGTTCGTGGGCGACACCGACGCGCGTGTGACCGGCGAGATCCAGCGCGAAGTACAGTTGCTGTAGGTCAAGCAAGAGACATGCCCGTCTATGCCTATGGCATTCTTTTGCTCGGATGGCTCGTCTGGGTGATGCCATTCGTGCTGGCCAGGCGCGCGAAACACGAAGCAACAGTAGTCGACCGCCGCGCCCGCTGGGGCATTTTGCTAGTTGTCATCGCCTACTCGTTGTTGTGGCAGAACAGATTTTGGGAAAGATCGCTGTCGGCCTGGCGAACTACACTCGCCGTCTTCTTCTTTGTCCTGGCGTGCACTCTCTCCTGGAGTGGCGCCCGCGCGCTGGGGCGTCAGTGGCGGCTGGATGCCGGGCTGAATGCGGATCATGAGCTGGTAACTTCGGGACCGTATCGTCTGCTCCGCCACCCCATCTACACCTCGATGCTCTGCGTCCTATGCGGCACGGGATGGCTGCTGACACTCCTGCCGATGCTGCTCGCCGCCGTAATTGTTTTCATGGTGGGAACCGAGATCCGGGTTCGCATTGAGGACCGCCTGCTGGGCGAGCGTTTCGGCGAGCCGTTCGGGCAGTATCAGCGCCGCGTCGCAGCCTACGTTCCTTTCCTGCGATGATCCGATCGGAAAGTTTTATCGGTCCCGGCACCCAGCTCTGAGTGTCACTCACTTCCTGCGGGTCAGTTCCTCGTTCGGCTTGAATTCGCCGCCGTTCAGGATGATGCCGAGCACTTCCTTGGAACGGGTTTCGAAAGCGCCTATTTTGTCCGGCGTGAGGTTGTTGTGATTCGAGTCGACCATCGGGATGGCTTCCTTGGGGCCGGGGATCTGGTTAATGGCGATCCACACGCCGACCGACGGCACAACTATGTCGATGAAGCCCATCGCGGCCAGAACAGGGGCTTTGATGCGAGAGGCGAAATTGACGGTGTCGAAATAGAGCGCCGTCTCCATGACTTTGGGATTGGTGGAATCACAGTTCGGGTAGCCCGCCTTGCGGCCGTGCAGATCGCCGTTGGAATCGGCGCCGGCAGGTTCGTTGACGATCACCGCCGTCACCTTGGGATTCAGCCCCGCGGTCGCTAAGCTTTGGTGCCCTCCCATGCTGGTGCCCATAACGACGATGTTCTTGCCGTCCCAGTCCGGGCGAGTCGCAATGTAGTCGATGGCGCGCGAGTCGCGGAGATACATCTTGAGGAAGTAAGACGTTTCTCTGTCGGTGTTGCCGATTGCTTGGTACCCGGTGCTGACTCCGGTCCCTTGGTTGGGAGGCAGATCGTGCGAATCCACGTTGAATGCCAACCAGCCCTCTGCCGCGCGATCGGTGACCGTCGCCGGCTGGAGGGCATGCACGCCGGCCCACTCGTATATCACGAGCGCCGGGAACTTGCCTTCCTTAGCGGGCTTGGCGAGGTAGCCCTGAACGTGTGAACCCAGGCTGTCCAGCTTGACCGTGTACAACTCCACGCCGGGCGTGCTGGTTTCGGTGCGTGTGAGGACGGGGTTGATGGGGATTTCACTTAGTGCTTTCAGTTTGGCGTCCCAGAAGCTGTCGAAATCGGCGGGGCGGGGAACCGACGGTTGTAACAGCCACGGCGCGACAGCCGCGCCAAGATGGATGGCGGTGTCTTTTGCAGCGTCCGGCGCAGCGGCTTGGGAACCTTGCGCGGGCGCTGTTGGCGAGGCATGAGCGGTCACTTCGGCGTAGAGCATTGCCGGCTCGCCGAGCCTGGTTTCGATGGTGGCGCTGCCGGAGGAGAGATCGAGCGCGCCCGCCGCGATGATGTCGAAATCGTTCTTCCTGATGATGTAGCTGTAGCCGCTGGCGGGCGCGGCAGCACCCTGTGCGTGGGTGACGGTCCAGCCGGCTTTTTCACCGAGCTCGTAAATTCCGTTCGCGCGAAACGGCGTGAAGCGCAGCTCCTGCGCCTGCGCCGGCAGAGCCGCGGCGAAGAACGCACCAACCACCGCCAGACCGGCGGACAAGCGAAGGCGCGCAGGGAAAGAGGTGTTGTTCATGATCGGGGCCAGTCGACTGCTGTTGAGCCACTAGGATATCATTTTGTTCGAGAATCAAACATATGAAACCTCTAGCGCTTCTCCGGAACGGTTTCGCTCGTTCTCTGACCTCTCTCGTCGTTGGGCTTCTGGCGGCCTGTTCCACGGCCGCTTTAGGTCAACAGGCGCCGGCGGCCGTTAATACTGCCGCGCCGGCCAACGCCGCGAACCTGCCGCAACCGAAGAATTGGACTGCAGCCGAAGACCATCAGAACATGATGGATCAACTTGGCATCAAGGCGCTAAGGCCGGGTCCCAGCGGCAACGAGAACGCGCCCAATCATGCCAACTACGATGAATCCCAGGCCAATCCCTTTCCGAATCTGCCCGATGTCTTGCGGTTGAAGAACGGAAAGCGAGTTACCACAGCCGCCATGTGGTGGAAGCGGCGCCGTCCGGAGATCGTCGAGGATTTCGAGAGGGAAGTCTATGGTCGTGTTCCCCGAAACGTGCCCAAAGTGGTCTGGACAGTTGCCAGCACCACAGCGGCGACAAGCGGTTCGCATCCGGTGGTCGAGAAGCAACTGGTGGGGCACGTGGACAATTCGGCGTATCCGCTGCTCAATGTCGATATCCGAATGACACTCGTGACGCCGGCCAAGGCACCCGGACCGGTTCCGGTGATGATGATGTTTGGCAACGCCGCGTTCTTCCGCCGGATGGTGACCATTATGGCGGCCCGCGGCGGTATGGCGGCAGTGACAGGAGGCGATCCGCTAGCGACCGACCAGCTCATCGCCGACGGCTGGGGATATGCATTCATCGATCCCACCAGCATTCAGGCCGATAACGGGGCGGGCCTGACGAAGGGCATTATCGGCTTGGTCAACAAGGGGCAGCCTCGCAAGCCGGACGATTGGGGCGCGCTGCGGGCCTGGGCCTGGGGCGCCTCCCGCGGTCTGGATTATCTCGAGACAGATCCCGCGGTGGATGCGAAGCACGTGGGCATTGAAGGCGTCTCACGCTACGGCAAGGCGGCCCTGGTGACGATGGCGTTCGATACGCGTTTCGCCCTCGTGCTGGTCGGTTCCTCCGGGGAAGGCGGCGCCAAACTGTCTCGCCGAAACTGGGGGGAAGCCGTCGAGAGCCTCACCGGATCCGGAGAGTACCACTGGATGGCCGGCAACTTCCTCAAGTACGGCGCCTCGGATGCGACTTTTGGCAGCAAGAACGCCGGCGATTTGCCGGTGGACGCGCACGAGCTGATTGCCCTGTGCGCGCCGCGGTTGACATTCATCAGTTACGGCGTGCCGGAGAAGGGCGACGCAAAATGGCTGGATCACCAGGGCAGCTTCATGGCGGCCGTAGCCGCCCAACCGGTCTTCAGGCTCTTGGGCGCGAAAGACCTCGGCGTGCCGGACGACTATCGCACCGCAAAAATGCCGCCGGTCAACACCGGCCTGTTGGAAGGCCAGCTCGCCTGGCGCCAGCATGACGGTGGGCACACGGACGGCCCGAACTGGAAGTACTTCATCGCCTGGGCGGACAAATTCATCGGCCACCAGGCGCCGGCGTTGACTGAGACCGCCGCCGCGGCGGCGTTTACCGCTCCGGAAGCTGCGGCCGCTCCAGCCGATCAACCCGCTCCCCGCACCGACCGCAACTCCCAGCTCGCTCATGCCCAGTTGTTGGAGAAGGCGAAGAAAGGCGGCATCGACGTCTATTTCGAAGGCGACTCCATCACCCGCCGCTGGGGAGCGACCGACTACCCCGAGTTGCTGGCCAACTGGAAGCAGAACTTCTTCGGCTGGAATGCAGGCGATTTCGGCTGGGGCGCCGACCGGATTCAGAACATCCTTTGGCGGCTCGACAATGGCGAACTGGACGGAGTCAATCCGAAGATCATCGTCCTGCTCGCCGGCACCAATAACGTCGGCAATACCGTGTCCTCAGGGGGCGATGAGGCGAAAGTCGCCGATGTCACCAGTGGGATTCAAGCAATCCTGCACACAATCGAAACCAAGGCTCCCGGCGCCACAATCATCGTGATGGGCATTTTCCCTCGAAATGACAACATGGCGGTGATGCCTGTGATTGATGAGATCAATGACAATCTGGCCAAGCTTGCCGATGGCAAAAAGATCCGGTATCTCAACGTCAATGACAAGCTGGCGGCTCCCGATGGCAAGTTATTCGATGGAATGATGAACGCTCGCGACCAACTGCATCCGACTGTCCGGGGTTACCAGGTGTGGGCAGATGCGTTGAAGCCCCTCTTCACCGAGTTGCTCGGCCCTCCGCAAAAAGAGGATCACGCCCCGCCGCCCACCGGCGATCCGAGCGCAGCGCAGCGTTAGCCGAAAAGCGAAGCTTGCGTCACGACGAACCCCTGGATAGCCCCAATTAGGGATTCATTACGGCTGACCATAGGTGTAAGCTTCAGATCGATGGCGCTTAAGGCGCTGAACGGAATCACAGCCGTAGTCGTTGCGCTGGGCTTGCTGAGTGTACCGGGCGCGGCTGAAGGGCAGCCAGCGAAGCAGTTGCAAGCGGCGAGGGTCTGTGCCTGGTCGCCGAATTCGCCAGCTTCACTTCAGCCTGGATGGCCGGTATGTCCTCGCCCAGGACGATTCGGGAATCACGGTTCTCACTGTGCGGCCGTTCGCCGTTTCATTTCGAATTCCGGCCGAGAACATCACCTATTCGGGGTTCACTCCGGATTCGCAACAGGTACTATGCCTCAGTTTTCGCATTTGGGTCCCCGCGCCCCCGGCCATCGTCGCCGGTCCCAACGAGCACCTGGAGCGGTGGAGTGTCGCTGCTCGCGCCCGCGTCGAATCTGTCGAGATTCCATGGACGGCTTGTGGGAGCTGGGGACTGTCGCCCGACGGCCGCTTCCTCGCGTGCCTTGACTCTAACGGGACTCTTAGTTTTGTCGACGTTGCCTCGTCTGCGACGATCTTCCGGAAGAAGACCTTCAACGACTATGTCGACATTCCAGACCTCTTTGGTAACTACCACAGCACCGGCGACCTCGGATCTGCTGAAATCGATTTTTCTCCCGACGGCCGCGTGGTTCTTGCCTTACCTGTGAACGCCTTCGGCTTCGCATTAGCCTGGGACCTTCAGCAAAGAAGACAAGTGAGTCTGCCACTCAGGCTGAAGACCAGGCTCCCGGCGATGGAATTTGCCTTCATAGCAGCGGACCGGCTCCTAATATCGCGGTCCACCTTTGTCCGTCGGACCGTCACTGCCACGCTTGTGGCCTTCCCCTCGGGGAAGGTGCTGTCCAAGCCAATCCTGCCTCAAGGCCCCATTTACCGGGCAGCTGGCCCGAACTTCGTCATTGTTCGTCCGTTCGGAGTGGCCTCTCCCGCGGAACTTGTCAGTAACAGCCCGAAAAGATCTGCCGCCGTTGAGATTCGGACCGGGCAAATGATCGTCTGCGACACACCGGCGCTCGACGTATTCGGACAGTACTACGCCGCGGAACGCACTGACGGCGAACTGGGACTGTATGAACGCGGCAAAGGCCTCCAGGCCAGCGTCATGATTACCGAAAAGCCGCCGGCCCGTTGAGCGTGCAGCGACGAAGCGTAAGCATGATTCGCGGTAACCGGGGCCGACTCGAGCGGGTGAAGCGAGTTGACGCCCGTAGCGCCGGCGCTACCCAAGAATTCGAGCATGCGCGGCAGCTTATGGAACAACGGTCGCGCACTGTGCGCTTACCAGGTTGCTTCAACCAGCGACACGGCTTGCCGCGGCAACGTGAAACTCACGCTCAGTTTTCCATCCTGGGCTGACATCCACTCGGGCGAGTGGAGCAACTCCAACTGGCCGGCGGCTTCGAGACGCGCGTATTGCGCGGCGGTCGGTTGCTGGGGCGATCCCATGCGCTGCCAGACGGTGTACGCGTTGCTGTGCTCCTCATCGATGCGGTAGTGGCGCACCAGCACGCGGCCGGTGGCGGCTGGGATGCCGGTGACGGTGAGGTTGACCGCGGTGGGCGGCGCCGGAACATCGTCATCGTCATAGTTCCAAATCAGCGTGGCGATCTCATGAGCGGAGCGGACGGCCAGGGCGTCGATGTCCGGCTGGGCGCGCGCGCCGCTCTCGACCAGGTCGTCGGGTGCGACGCCGCCCGCCGTTTCGACGCGGACGCGATCGCCTCCTCCGGGGGCCATTATTCCCAACATGCGGAAAACATTCAGCAGCGGCTTGTCGATGCCGTTGGTGGCGAGGGTGCGCAAGCCGGCGAAGTAAGGCTGATGCTCGAACTCGAAGGCCCAGGTGAGCATGCCCGCCAGGTTGGCGTGGTAGCGGTCGGCAAGGTGCAGCATGGCGCCCAATGCGGCGGCGGTATAGGCGGGGTATTGCGTGCCGTTGCGGTATGCGTTCTGCGGATGGGTGCGCGCCGCACACGCCGCGCAGCCTTCGGGATCAGCCTCGCTCAGCACAATCGGCAGCCGGGCGAAGGCGGGAAACTCGCCCACCACGCGCATCCCCGCGGCCACGTCCTGCAGCTCGCGGGCGAGGCCCATGCGGACGTGGTTCTCCACCATTTGCGTCTGGCCCTTGGCGTGGTAGCTGATGAAATCGAGCGGCACGTGTTTGGCGGCGCAGTGCGCCAGGAATTGCCGAAGATAATCCGCCGCCTTTGGATTGCGCGGGCTGGTAGTGGCGGGACCGCCGACGCGCGCCGCCGGTAGAGCGCTTTTCACCGCCGCCGCGGCGTAATCGTACAGCCGGTTGTACTCCTCGGCGGTGCCTTTCCAGTAGCTGATGTCGGGCTCGTTCCACACTTCCCAATACCAGGTCTCGACCTCGCGCCGGCCGTAGCGCTGGATCGAATGGAGCACCCATTGGCGCACCAACTCTCCCCATCGCGCGTAGTCCTTCGGAGGGTAGGACCAGCCCTGGCCGTCATCGGGCGTGGGCCAGTTGCGGGCGTAAGGGTGCGGATGGATCGAGAGCGCTTCCGGCATGAAGCCGATTTCGACGAAGGGCCTGGTGCCGGCATGAATATACGTGTCGAAAATCCGGTCGACGATGGTCCAGTCGTAAATCGCGTGCCCGGCGGCATCCTCGGTATAGGCGTTGGTCGAGCCCCATTTCAGGGCCGCGGCGCCATTGCCGGTGCAGAGCAGGTGGTGCACGCGGATATAGACCGGCGTGGAGCTGGAACCGGCGAGCTCACCTACCAGCTTCGGCCCATATTGCATGTAGGTGTAGTTCGGCTCGTCGTAGCCGAAATAGGACGAAATCGGGTGGAACGGGCCAAGGCTGACCCCGGCATCGACACCTATAGCCATCGGCGCCTGCGCCGAAACCAGCGCCGGCATTACCGCTGCGACAAGAAGGGCCACGGATCTCATGGCAACATCAAGGGTACTACGCAGGGGCGAGGGTGGCGCGGATGGGAGGTTGACGGTCAATCATCCGCACTTGCACGAGTACAACAAAAAGCGGGCGGCCGTGCTGGTGAGCCGGCCGTCCGCTGGCAGTGCGTGGTAAGTCGATAACTAGTAACGCGAGGCCAAGGGCCGCAGCGGGGTGGGGAAGCGCACCGGCGCCTCAGCGCGGTCCATCGGCTTCTCGAGAACCAGCGAGCGCAACCCGGGCATGCCGGCCGACGCGCCACGATGGCTCTTCTCGGAAACCGGAAGCTGGCCGGTGGTCAGGTTCTTCAAGCCGAACAACGCCAGTTCGAAGCGATCCTTGACACCGACTTTCTGGAATAGCCGGGAGAGGTACACCTTCACGGTGCCTTCGGAGATCATCAGCGTCGTGGCGATCTCCTTGTTCTTCAGGCCTTGGGAAAGCAGGCTTACCAGTTGCCCCTCGCGCTGCGTCAACGCCACACGGCGCGCGCAAAGGAAGCTATCGGTGAGAGCTTTCTCAAACCAGAGCTCGCCGGCCTGGACTTTCTGCAGGCACTTGACCTGCAGGTCGGTGGCCAGAGTTTTCCGCAGGATGCCACGCACGCCCAAGCCCATCGCCTGGAAGGCCAGTTCGGTCGAAATCGAGTTCACCCAGAGCACGATCTTGGTGCTCTGCATGGCGTGCTGCATTTCGCTGAGCACGGCGAAAGTGATCTCCGGTGTCAGGTCCATCAGAACCAGGTCCGGCGAGCCGTGTGCCATCTGTTCCAACAGGCACGTCACCGTGTTGCAGCTTGGCAGCAGCTCAAAGTCTTCCACTTGACACAGGACCGATTCGAGGCCTTTGGCCAGAATGGGTTCGTCGCTGTACAGAAGAATTCGCGTCATAATTCTTTACCTCTTGAAACAGTCTGTGCCGTGCACTATTGCCAGCTTCAGATTTTTCTGTATCCAGTACTGTTCATCCAGAATTGTCGGGCTATTTACTTCGGTTGTCAATAGTATTCAGCAATAAATCTACATTAATATGCAACATTAACCGTGATTTACGCGGGATATCCAGCGGAGTTTAGCAGGTAAATCTCTTATTTTCAATGGATACATACCCCGTGAACAAGCCGGTAATACGGCAATATATCTCTGGAAAATCCACCGTATAGTGCCGTATGCTAACCCTGCCATTGGCATAATACCGGTTAATTGCCCTGCGAAACCGCCAACAAGAGTACTGAGACGGCCCACTGATGCGACTGACCCGATCCTCATTTTCGACCCTAATAACCTTCGAATACAGATGTATATAGCCCATTTACGATATTGATGGCAGGACAATTAGCGCGCTACCCTCGCGAGTGTCGAAGCAAAGCGCATGAAGAATATCAACCGGCGTGAGAGCCCGCGGATTGAGATTCAACTCCGGTGCCACGTCACGTCGCCAGCGCTTTGGCTACGCAGCGCTTTGTATACGGAGAACATCAGTCGCAGCGGCCTCCTGGTGGCGTGGCAAGGCGGCGAGCAGACGCTGCCGATGCCCTCGCTGGGGCAGATTCTGACGCTCGAATTGGAGCTGCCGGCGAATCACGGATTCGGGCAGAAGTGCATTCATTGCCAGGGGACGGTGTTGCGGGTGACGGACTCGGGGCGCGGATATCCGCTGGTGGCGCTCCGCGTCAATTACATGGATTTTCGGGCGTTTCACGACCGCTTGCACGCGACGGAGGATGTGCAATCTCCCGCGTGGATGGCGTGATTTTTATGGACACGGCTGATTCCAAAGTTGCGGTCAAGTTGCTGCCGTCGATGGCGGACATCGCGTTCTTGATGCCGGTGGTGTTCTTGTTTGGGCGTATGGACGGGCTGATGACTTTGCTGGGCGATTGCGACACGGGCTGGCACATTCGCACCGGCCAATGGATCCTGGCGCATCACGCCGTGCCGTATCGGGACTTGTTTTCGTATTCCAAGCCGGACAGCGTTTGGTACGCGTGGGAGTGGCTGTCGGATGTGATTTTTGCCGGCCTGAACCGCGCCGGCGGGCTGGCTGCGGTTTCGTTGTTTGCGATATTGCTGCTCGCGGTGATCTTCACCCTGGTGTTCCGTCTGGCGCGCCGGCATTCCAACCCGGTGGTGGCGGTGGCGGTCACGGTGCTGGCGGTGGGAGCGTCGTCGATTCACTGGCTGGCGCGGCCGCACCTGTTCACGCTGTTGTTTACGGTAATCTTCCTGAGCGCGCTGTACCACGTGAAGGAGGGGCGCACGCGGTTTGCGGGTATCCCGTGGCTGGTGCTGCTGCCGGTGTTGACGGTGCTGTGGACCAACCTCCACGGCGGATTTCTGGTGGGCGTGGCGATGATCGCGGTCTTCGGCGCCGCGGAGCTGTTGCAAATTCTCCTGGCCGCTCAGAGCGAAGGCCGGGCGGCGGGGCTCGATCGGGCGAAAAAGTATTTGCTAAGTGCGCTGGCGTGCCTGGTGGCGAGCCTGCTGAATCCGTACACGTACCACTTGCACGTGCACGTGTTGCGGTATCTGCGCGACCCCTATCAGGCCGAGCACATTATGGAGTTCCTTTCGGTGAGTTTCCATCATCCGATTGCGATCTTCTTCGAGACTATGCTGGCGGGCGGAGTGCTGGCCGGAGCGTGGTACGCGCGGCACGGCAGCTTCGTCGAGCCGCTGCTGCTGTTGTTGTGGGCGCACGCCGCGCTGCTGTCAGCGCGCAATATTCCGATTTTCATGATCGTGGCGGCGCCCATGGTGGCCGCGGCCGCCGCCGCTGGTTTGCGGCATCTGCCGGCTGCGCCGGTGGCGGCGTGGCTACAGCAGGTGGCGGTGCGGTTCAATCGCATCGTGCGGGAAACCAGCGAGACCGACGCCATCGGGCGTTGGCACCTGGCGAGCCTGGCGGGCTTGGCGCTGGTGGCGGCGCTGCTGTACGCTCCCCATCCCCCGAAGGGGTTCCGGGCCGAATTCGATCCGCAGCGGTACCCTGCCGGTGCCGTGATCGCGCTCGGGCAATATCCGGCGGCACGGGTCTTCACCTTCGACCAATGGGGCGATTATCTGATTTACCGCCTGTATCCGCGGTCCAAAGTGTTCGTGGACGGGCGCAGCGATTTCTACGGGGACGATTTCGAGACCAAGCTGCTCGCCGTCCTCAATGTCAACTACGGCTGGGACCAGACATTGGCCCGGTTCGGAGTGGACACGGTATTAATGCCCCCCAACTCGCCGCTGACCGGCGCCTTGAAGGAGTCGTGCCGGTGGCGGGTGGTGTATGACGATGGCGTGGCGCTGGTGTTCCGCGTGCACGGCCAGGCGTTGGGGGATCGGGCTTCCGCCGGCATTGCCGGCGGATCAGGCCGTGACCGAGAGGTCACGAAAACAGCAACCTGTGATCGACCGATCACGGAACTTGGATCCAAGACTTAGGAGCGAATCGAAATGACGTATCTGCGTAACCTTTGGAATGACGAACAAGGCCAGGACCTGATTGAGTACACCCTCCTGCTGGCGTTCGTGGCTTTGGCTTCGGCCGCCCTGTTCATCACCGCTGGCGGCAGCATCAAGGGCATTTGGTCAACCACCAATAGCCAGTTGACTGCGGCCAACACCAGCGCTAGCAGCTAGACTTCCCGCTTGGGCATGCCGCCCGCCCGACGCGGACGGAGGTGCTCATCAGGCCGGCAAGGACTGCCGGCTGGGACGATGACAAATATGGCGAGATGGCCGCAGCGCGGTTGAAAGAGCCAGACCAAAGCGCTGCGGCTGCATCTCTTGTAGCGAACTGCGATCAGGCCGCCAAGCTTAGGAGGCGGCGGTGAGGTCCCGCAAGTCAAGCCGAGCCGCGGCTGACAGCGGGAGGGAAAAATGAATAAGAGATTCGTCTTTGTTCTGATCTTCGCGACCGTGGTGGCTTTGGCCGTGAGTTCGCTGCTGTATAAAGCGGTGATGAACCGTCAGCAGCAGCAGCCGGCGGCGCAGGCTGCGGTCAAGATTGCCGTGGCGTCCAAGGACCTGGATGTCGGCGCGGTGATCAAGGAAGATGACGTGAAGCTGGACGACTGGACCGGCCCCGTTCCCGAAGGATCTTCGAGTCATCCCAAGGAACTCGTGGGACGTGGCGTCATCACCCCGATTATGGCCAAGGAACCGGTGATTGAGAAGCGTCTGGCGCCAGCGGGTGCGGGAGGCGGATTCTCGGTGCTGATCCCACAGGGTTACCGGGCCGTGCCGCTGCGGGTCAACGAAGTGGCAGGAGTGGCCGGATTCGTGGTGGCGGGCATGCACGTGGACGTGCTGATCTCCGGTAACTCTCCCGGCAGCGACAACCGCATGGGGACAGTGACCAAAACGCTGCTGCAGGACGTTACGGTGCTGTCGGCCGGACAGGATTTTAAGAAGGACCCGGAAGGAAAGCCGGAGGTGGTGCAGGTGATCACCGTGCTAGCCACGCCCGAGCAGGCCGAGCAGTTGAGCCTGGCATCGGCGCAGACCACGGTGCAGCTCTCACTGCGCAACCCGTTGGACAAAACCATCGCCAAGACGCCGGGCACGGCGCTGGCGCGCCTCTTTAATGGCAAGACGGGATTTGCGCCCGACGGGGAACCAGTGGTTCCGCGGGTTCGCCAAGCGCCGGAAATGCGCGTGGCCCTGCCGGTGGCGCGCAAAGAGCCGGCTTTTGTAATGGAAATCATTTCGGGCACTACTCGGAAAGAAGCCAAATTCGACACGCCCGGGGAGGGTAAGTAAATGACACGCGCCCGTGGAATCTCCCTCTGCCTGGTGGCCGCCTGGATGGCGCCGGCAGTGGTGCTTGCGGGGGCCGAGTCGGCCCCGGTGAACCAGGAGCCGGCTCCTGCCGGCGCCGTCCGGTCCGGAATCGACGGCAAGCTGGTGGCAACGGTGGGCAAGAGTCTGATCATCGACAGCCCGCTCAAAATTGAAAAGATCTCGGTAGCCAACGGTGACCTGGTCGAGGCCGTGGCCATCAATCCGCAGGAAGTGCTGATCAATGGCAAGCTTCCCGGCGAGACGTCTCTCATTGTCTGGCAGCAGGGCGGCCGGCGGCTGGTCTACGACCTGACGGTGCGGATAAGCCCTCTCAAGCTGGAAGCCGTGCGTGAACAGATTTCGCGCGACTTTCCCAACGAAAATATCAACGTCAGCCTCGACAACAGCACGGTCTTTGTGCGCGGCACGGTGCCGGATATTCTGAGCGCCAACCGCGTGCTGGAGATTGCTTCCACCCTGGGCAAGCCGATGAACCTGCTGCGCGTGGCCGTGGCGCCAAGCGGGCCCGAAGTGCTCTTGAAGGTGAAGTTCGCCACCATCGACCTGAGCGCGGAGCGTGACTTGGGATTCTCCCTCCTCAGCAACGCGTTCAACCAACAGACCGGGATCACGCCCTCGCAAACCGGCCTCACCTCCGCCGTCACCAGCAACAGCGGTATCGGTGGCAGCAGCATCGCGAGTACGGTGAGTCTCTCGAGCGTGGCGCAGATCCTTCTTTTCCGCAAGGACATCAACCTGGCGGCGGCCATCCAGGCATTCCAGGATAAGAACCTGGCCGAAATACTCGCGGAGCCGAACCTGCTGACCACCGATGGACAAGAGGCGAGCTTCCTTTCCGGCGGCTCGTTTCCCATCCCGGTAGTGCAGGCGGGGGCGGCCGCGGGCGCGATCACGGTGATGTACGAGGAATACGGTATCAAGCTGAAATTCCTGCCCGTCATCACGCCGCGCAGCACCATCCGCATGCGGGTGGCTCCGGAGTATAGCGTAATCGACCCCACGACCAGCGTCGAAATCAACGGCTTCTCGATCCCCGGCTTGAAAACCCAAAAGACCGAGGCCACCATCGAGCTGGAGAGCGGACAGAGTTTTGTGATCGCCGGCCTGATGGACAGATCGCTCAGCGACAACCTGCAGAAGATCCCCGGACTGTCGAGCATTCCGCTGCTCGGCAAGCTCTTCCAGAGCAAGACCTGGAAAGCGGAGAACTCCGAACTGCTGGTGATCGTGACACCGGAGCTGGTACGGCCGATCAAAGCGGGGCAGCCCGTGCCCGAGCTGAGCTGGCAGGAACCGTTCATGAAACCGATTTCGCCAACCCTACAGCAGCCAGGGTTGGACAAGACAGGGCCTCCGGTCGAGCTGAACGCGCCGCCGATCCCCTATGAGCAGATGCTGGAGCAGATGAAGAAGGAATCCGCCACTTCGGCCAAGGGCTTGGGCACCGCGCCGTCGCTGGCGCCGGCCGTGCAGCCGGAGACTTCGGACCAGCAACCTGCCAACCCGAACCCAACAACGCCTCCGGCCGCCTCTGCGCCGGCCCCAACCAAGCAGTAGCGAGGGAAGTCGGGGAAGCAATCATGTACCCTCTGACCATCGGTCTGGCGATCGAGAATCGCGAGCTGTGGGACCAGGCGCAAGCCTGTTTGGGCGAGCTGCCGTTCCGCGTCATCGTCGAGCATCAGGACGTTGGCGACGTCAGCAATTTTCTCGATCGGCTGGAGCGGATGCGGCCGGACGTGGTTCTGGTCGACATCAGCGGGTGGAGGGAGCCGCTCGAGGGCCTGGTGTCGTCGATCCGCGCGGTGACCGGCGACCCGATGATCATCGCGCTCAACACGTCGGCCGATCCCGGCGCCATCCTGTCGTCGCTGCGTGCGGGAATCAACGAATACCTGTACCCGCCGCTGCGCGAACCGTTGCGCAAAGCGCTCGAGCGCCGCTCGGCGGAGCGCAGCCGGCGGCGCGACGGCGGCACCAAAGGGGTGGGCAAGGCATTTGGCTTCTTCTCGGCCAAGGGCGGCTGCGGCGCCACCACCATGGTCTGCCATGTGGCGGCGGAACTGGGCCGGCAGAACCAGAAGGTGCTGCTGACGGATCTGGATCTGGACGCCGGGATGGTGGGGTTCATTACCAAGACCCAGTCGGTGTACTCGATTCTGGACGCCATTACCAACCTGCACCGGCTGGATATCCACTATTGGAAGGCGCTGGTATCGAACGGCATTCCCGGGGTGGAGATTGTGGCATCGCCGCTGGCATTAGCCTCCAAGATGCGGCCTACCGACGAGCAGGTGCGCCACGTACTGGCCTTCGTCAAACCGCACTACGACTGGACGCTGGTGGACCTGGGCCGGAGTCTGAGCCCGATCTGCATGGCGGCGCTCGAGGAGTGCGACGAGGCCTGTCTCGTTACCACACTCGAAGTGCCGGCGCTGCACCAGTCGAAACAGATTACACAGACGTTGCTCGACAGCGGATTTGGCAAGCACAAGATCAAGCTGATCATCAATCGCGCGCCAAAACGGCTGGACATCACGGCCAGCGAACTGGAAAGGATGCTGGGGCTCCCCATCTTTTTCATGATCCCCAACGACTACCCGGACCTGTACGAGACCTACGCCGAAGGGCGGATGCTGAACCGCACCGGGGAACTCGGCAGACAGATTTGCAAGTTGGCCCGGAAGCTAGCCAACATCGAAGTCGAAGAAGACAAGACGAGCAAGAAACGCTTCGGGCTGTTCGATCGGTAACAAGGAAGGAAGTACCATGCCCGCTTTGATGGATTTGCAGACGAGACAGAGTGATAGCCGGGAAGCCGGCTGGGTGAACCGCCTCTTCGTACGCGAGGGATATACCCCGGAGTACCAGGAGCTGAAGTTCACGCTGCACCGCAAACTGCTCGACCGCATCAATCTGGAGGCGTTGTCTTCGATGGCGGGCGACCGGGTGCGGGCCGAAATCCGGGTGGCGGTAGCCAAGCTGGTGGACGAAGAAAAAACGCCGCTCAGCCTGGTGGAGAAGGACCGGGTCATCGAAGAGATTCTGGACGAGGTGTTCGGGCTGGGGCCGCTCGAGCCTTTGCTGCAGGATCCGACGGTGAGCGACATTTTGGTGACCACGCCCAAGCTGGTGTACGTGGAACGGGCCGGCAAGCTGTACCGGACGCCGGTCGAATTCAAGGACGACGCGCACCTGCTGCGCATCATCGAAAAAGTCGTGTCGCGGGTCGGGCGCCGCGTCGACGAGAGCTCGCCGCTGGTGGATGCGCGTTTGCCGGACGGCTCCCGCGTCAACGCCGCCATTCCGCCGGTGGCCGTGGACGGCCCGCTGCTTTGCATTCGCCGCTTCGGCCGCCACGGTCTGAAAGGCGAGGACCTGGTGGCGAAGCTGTCGCTGACCGAAGGCATGCTGGAGCTACTGAAGGGATGCGTGAGGGCGCGGCTCAATATCCTGATCAGCGGCGGAACCGGCGCCGGCAAGACTACGCTGCTCAACGCGCTGTCCAGCTACATTCCTGAGGACGAGCGCATCGTGACGATTGAGGACGCGGCCGAGTTGCGGCTACAGCAGACACACGTGGCCCGCATGGAAACGCGCCCGGCCAACGTTGAAGGCGTCGGCGCCATTCACATCCGGCAACTGGTCGTCAACGCCCTCCGTATGCGGCCCGACCGGATCATCGTGGGCGAGGTCCGCGCCGAAGAAGCGCTGGACATGTTGCAAGCCATGAACACCGGCCACGATGGGTCGCTGACCACCATCCACGCCAACAACCCTCGCGACAGCCTGGGCCGCCTCGAGGTGATGGTGGGCATGGCGAACTCTAATATGGGAATTCGTTCGGTCCGCCAGCAGATTTCTTCGGCCGTCAACCTGTTTGTGCAGATTTCGCGTTTCAGCGACGGCACCCGGCGGATAACCCACATCACTGAGGTTGTGGGCATGGAGCAGGACATCATCACCCTGCAGGACATTTTCCTGTTCGAAAAGACGGGCATCAGCGAAAGCGGCAGGGTGTTGGGACGCTTTCGCGCGACCGGGATCCGCCCCAAGTTCTACGAGCGTCTCAAGGCGTGCGGCATTACCCTGCCACAGCAGATGTTCCAAACCGTGGTGGAGATTAATTAAATGACCGCAATGCTGATCGCCGTATTCGTGCTGATCTTCGCGCTGGTGATGGCCGCGGCCAGCGTCGGCCTCAAGTTTGCCGAGGGGCGGCGCAAGAAGCAAGTGATCGACATGCTGCACACCGCGGCCGGCGAGTCGTCGGAGGAGATCACCAACCTGTTGCGCGAGGTTGACGTCGACAAGCCGGACGGGCTGATTGCGCGCATCAAAGCGTTCCGCTTCGCCCGGCACGCGCAGCGGCAGATTCAACAGGCTGGGATGAGCTGGTCAGCGACACACATGCTGGCGGCGATGGGTCTGCTTTGCATTCCCGGTCTGGGACTGGGCGCGGCGATCGGACTCCTGGTCAACCGCTTCATAACTGCCATTGCCGCGGCGGTGCTGGTGGCTTCCCTGCCATACCTCTACGTGCGGAGCAAACGCAAAAAGCGTCTGGATACACTGGAAGAACAGTTTCCCGAGGCGCTCGACTTTCTATCGCGTTCCATGCGGGCGGGCCACGCCTTCACCATCAGTTTGCAGATGGTCGGCGAGGAGCTCGCAGATCCCCTCGGCCAGGAGTTCCGCACCCTGTTCAATGAACAGAACCTGGGCGCGACGCTCGAAGCCGCACTGCGCAACTTTTCCGAGCGCGTTCCGTTGTTAGACGTGCGGTTTTTCACCTCCTCGGTCCTGCTGCAAAAGCAGACCGGCGGCAACCTGGCCGAGATCCTGACGCGGCTGGCTTATGTGATCCGCGAGCGGTTTCGCCTTAAGGGGCAGGTCAAAGCGGCCAGCGCCCACGGCCGGCTCACCGCCACTATTTTGACCCTGCTGCCCATCTTCACCATGCTGGGCATGCTGTTCGTGGCGCCGGGATACCTGCAGAGTATGGCTCACGATTCCGACGGCAAATGGCTGATCGGCGGCGCCATCGCCGCCCAGTTTCTAGGCTACTTCTTCATCAAGAAGATCATCACGATTAAGGTTTGAATATGCATCCGATGTTTCTGGCCGTTTCCGCGTTTCTGATGCAGATTTTGCTCATGGCATGGGCTGGCTATCGGCTCTTCTGCAAGCCCAACAGGTTTCTGCGCCAGCTCGGCAATCCGGTAATCCTGGACGGCCCGCGTGTGGCCGGCGACCTTACCGAAGCGCCTCGCCCGCACACCGTAGTCACGTTTCTGCAGACCGTCGGTTCCCGCATGCCTTCGTCCGAACAGGACGTGGCGACGCTCAAGGCATCCCTGATTCGCGCTGGATTCCGCTCGGAAACCGCGGTCCCGGTGTTCTACGGCATAAGGATCATCAGCACCCTGGTCCTGGTACTGACGTCATTCCTGCTGCTGGCCAGGATGCCGTCCAATCCGTCGATGAAAGTGATGCTCATGATATCCGGGGCGATGGCGGGATGGATTCTGCCGAAGTTCTTCCTCGAAAAGAAGGTGAAGAAACGCCAGAACATCCTGCGGCTTTCGCTGCCGGACGCACTCGACATGCTGGTGGTGTCGGTGGAAGCCGGGCTGGGCCTGGATCAGGCGATCCAGCACGTGGCCCGGGAGCTCTCGCTGGCGCACCCCCAATTGAGCGAAGAGATGTTGCTGGTCACGCTGGAAATGCGGGCGGGCAAGCGGCGAGCCGATGCTCTGCGGAACTTCGCCGAGCGCACGGGCGAGCCCGAAATTCGCAAGCTGGTGGCCATCCTGGTTCAGAATGACCGGTTCGGCACCAGCATGGGCGAGAGCCTCCGCAATCATTCCGATTTCATGCGTACCCGCCGCCGCCAGGAAGCCGAAGAGCGCGCCGGAAAGGTGGGCGTGAAGCTGGTGTTCCCGATCTTTTTCTGCATCCTGCCATCGATACTTATTGTGGCGGCCGGCCCAGCGCTGTTGCAGATTTTCAAATACCTGTTCCCCATGATGAACCAAGTACATTAACCCAAAAAGAGGATTTGACGATGACGACAAACAGTATCATAGAGTCTCTGCTGTGGCTGGTTGCAGGTGGAGCGATCCTTCTGTTCGTGCGGCGACGCCGGGCGCGCCGTACCCGCTAGCGCGGGATGCGCGCATCTCCGGCTGTACGGGATTCCGAGAGATCCCCGAGGCTGACACATATAAGGAGGTCACATGCACCTGCCGATATTGGGGCCGCTATGGCTCGCGGGAGGTATAACGCTGGTTATGCTGCTGGCTCGCCGGCGCCGGTCGCGGGCCTCAACGCTAAGCGACGAGCAACGCAGTTACCCGCTGCCCGCGCTGTCCAGAGGCGCTCGCGATGTTGATATCCCAACTAACCCAGAAGCAAAACCCTGACGGCGGCTGGCCCTATGGCCGCGGTGGTTCCTGGACCGAGCCGACCGTCTACGCCGTACTCGCGCTGGCGTCCACTGGCGAGTCGGCAGCGGCCGAACTCGGGCTCAACTGGATTTGCGCGGCACAGCGGGGCGACGGAGGGTGGCCGGCTCGTCCCGGCGTGGGGGAAAGCTGCTGGGTAACATCTTTGGCCGCAATCCTACCCCCAGAACTTCTGGGCGTGGCGCGCCACCGCCGCGCCATAGCTTGGTTGTTGGCCACCACGGGGATGGAATCTTCCGCCTTGTACCGGGTTCGGCAGTGGCTGATGGGCAAACCTTCCACTGGCGACTCGAGCGTTACGGGATGGCCCTGGGTGCCGGGTAGCGCCGCGTGGGTGAGTCCCACCTCGCTCGCGATCTTGGCGCTCGACCGCGAGAACCGGCTGCGCCCGGCGGCCGCCTTAGCTGCGCGGATCGACGAGGGCCGGCAGTTTCTGTTCAACCGCATGTGCAAGGGCGGGGGCTGGAACCACGGATCGACAAGGGCCTTGGGATACGAGTCCAGTGCCTACCCGGAGACCACAGGAAGGGCGTTGGCCGCCCTGCGGGGCTGCCACGGGAGTGATACGGACCAGTCTTTGGCGTTGGCTCTGCGCTTCCTCGTTGGCTGCCGTTCGGCCGATGCCGTGAACTGGCTTCGCTTGGGATTGGCGGCTCACGGCCGCCTGCCCGCGGGCTACACTCCGCCTCCTGGCATCACCTATCGCACTGTGCCGGAGATTGCCACCAGCATTATGGCGGATGAAGCAGTTGTGGGCAAAAGCGTGTTCTGGATTTGAGACATGAGTCAAGCGATGACAAGGCGCGATTGGCTGGCGGCTTCGGCGGCTGCACTCGTGGCCAGCGGCTGTGCCAGGCCGGTCCACACGACGCGGACGGAAGCAACCATCGTACGCGCGCCGGCCTATGACCAGCGTCTCTACGATATCGTGCGCCGTCTGGTCGCCTCTTACCGCCTGCCGGTGCGGGGCCGCCCGGTGGTGATCAAGCCGAACCTGGTCGAGTTCGAGCCGGGAAACGCCATCAGTACCAACCCGCTGCTGGTTCATGCGGCTTGCGAGGCATTCCGCGCCTTGGGCGCTTCCCAGGTGACGATAGCCGAAGGCCCAGGACATCGCCGCGACACCCTGGACATGGCCGAAGCCGCCGGCTATTTTCAAACCATCCCGAAGTTCGAAGACCAATTCGTCGACCTTAACCTGGATGACGTCACGTTGGTCGACTTGCCGCAGCGGTTCTCCAAGCTGAAGCGCGTGTATGTGGCCAACACCGTCCTACGGGCCGCGCTCGTGGTGTCCATGCCCAAAATGAAAACGCATCATTGGGTGGGCGCCACTCTCTCGATGAAGAACCTGTTCGGCGTGGTGCCCGGCGCGGTCTACGGTTGGCCGAAGAATGTGCTTCACTGGGCCGGCATCGACGAATCGATCGCCGATTTGCACAGCGTGTTTCCGCGCCAGTTCGCGCTGGTGGACGGCATCGTCGGTATGGAAGGCAATGGCCCTATTCAGGGCGTTGCCAAGCCGATGGGAGTGTTGGTGGCGGGCACGGACCCAGTGGCGGTGGATGCCACCTGCTGCCGTCTGATGTTCATTGACCCCTTGCGTATCCTCTACCTGCGTCTGGCCGCAGGCGATCCGATGGCACTCGCCGAAAACAACGTGCGGCAAAACGGCGAACCTATCGCGGCGCTGGCCCAGCCGTTCGCGCTCATCCCCCAGTTCCGCCGCCTGCGATTGGAGACTGGCGCATGACCTGCGACGGGAGGTCGGAGAAAGGTGGTCCCTAGTTTATGACGTTCGGATCCAAGCACGCTTGGCTCGCCGGCGCCGTGGCGCTGCGGCCCAAAGCATTGCCGCTGCTCATCGAAGCCTGCCTCCTGCTTGGCTTGATGCTAACCGGCACGTGGCTGATTTACCGGTGAGTGCCGACTCGGGCTATCGGCGTTAGAACCGGATTGCCGGGCCTAGCGCGAGCAGCAGATTTGGCTCGTCACCAGATTCGCCGGCGTGATGGGGAACTCGCTGCCGAGGTAATGCGCTTCGCCCAGGAGCTTGTAGACATCGCCGGCGATGCCGGCGGCGAGCGGACCTATCGCCGGGCGGCCGCCGGTGAGCAGCACCACCACAACCAGTTTTCTCCCACCCATGTCGTTGAACGAGCCGAACCAGCCCAGGTGCGTGTGGGTTTCGCTGCAGGTGCCGGTCTTGCCGGCGATGGGGCCGTCTTCTCTGGCCCGGTGGGCAGTGCCGAACTCCACCGCTGCGCGCATCCCCGGTTTGACCATGGGAATCAGAGCCTGGATTTCCAGCCGCCGTTTCACCCGCGGCACGAAGCTGCGCACTTCGGCCAGCGACTGCGGATACTGCAAATAATAGAGAGTGCCGCCATTGGAAACCGCGGCCATCAAGGCGGCCAGTTGCAGCGGCGTCTGCCGTATTTCCTCACCGAAACTGGTCAGCATCCCGACGCCGCCGTTCTTGGGAGGCGCCGCCGGAAAGTAGCCGGGCTGTTCGCCGGGGATGTTCAGGCCGGCCTTTTCGCCGTAGCCAAACAGGTGCGCGTAGTAAGTGACCTTCTCAAAGCCCAGTTTCTGGCCCAGGGTAGCGAAGTAATAGTTGTTGGAGTGGGCCAGCGCGAAAGTCAGGTCCATTCGCATCCCGCCCAGGCGGTAACGGTCGTTGGGTTGGATGACTTTTTCGCTCAAACCGGCCAGCGCCACGGCGACCTTGATGGTGGAGCACGGCTGAAAACCCTCGCCCAGCGCGACCTTCTGGTTCACCATGCTGAGAATACGGCCGGAGGTCGGATCCACAACCACCACCGAGCCGTTATACGAACCCAGTGCCTCTACCGCCGCGCGGCGAACCGTGAGGTCTTCCCCATCCACCCGGTCGCCTTCGGTGGAATCCGCGAAAGTCGGCTTATCCCAAGGGCCGCCGGCGATTACCGGCCCGGCCGAGCCGGCCCTGACGAAATGCGCCGCCACCGGGCGTACGGCTCGACGCGGTATCGCGCGCTGCATATGCAAGCTTGCTGCGGGGTGATGCGTGCGGCGCCTCGGCGGAGTGGTGGTAGTGGTGGTGGCAAAACCCAGGCTGGAAATCAAGCACAATAGAAATACGGCTTCGATCACCCGGCTGCGTGGATATAGATGTTCCTGTTTCATAGCAGAACCGGGCGCGAAAGGACAGATGGAGAACGCGCCAGAGCAGAGCAACCAAGCGCCCGGCCGGAGCAACCGGACTCTTCGATTGTCCAATGATTGCCGGGGGTTCGTCAAGCCTATTTGCTGGCCGACATCCGTCGTTATCCTCCTAAGATTACTTTCGACACAAATGTCCCTTCTCTTTAGATGTCGCCCGAGGTTATCGCGTTACGCTCGACGTCTTGCAGGATGAAATCGTGCGCTGCCAGCGCTGTCCCCGATTGCGGGCATACTGCGCCCAGATCGCGGAGGTCAAACGGCGCGCCTATCGCGATCAAACGTACTGGGGTAAACCGGTGCCCGCGTTTGGCGACCCGGCAGCCCGCATCCTCATCCTGGGGCTGGCGCCCGCCGCTCACGGCGCCAATCGCACCGGCCGGATGTTCACGGGCGACCGTTCCGGCGACTGGCTCTTCCACGCCCTGCACCAGACCGGTTTTGCTTCCCAGCCCACCAGCGTTTCCCGCGACGATGGCCAGCGGCTGCGCGGCGTCTACATCACCGCCTCGGCGCGCTGCGCTCCGCCCGGCAACAAGCCCACGCCGGAGGAGATTCGCAACTGCCGGCCCTATCTGGAACGCGAGCTGGAGTTACTCGCGGAACTGAAGGTGGTTGTGGCGCTGGGCAGGATCGCCTTCAATGACTACCTGGACCTGCTCAAAGCGCGCGGCGTCATCGCCAGCCGGTCCGCTTTCGCGTTCGGCCACAACCGCCAGTCCCGGATCGGCGCAGGGCATTCTGTGCTGGTGAGTTCCTACCACCCGAGCCAACAAAACACTTCTACCGGCAAGCTGACCGAGAAGATGCTGCTCGACGTCTTCCGTACCGCGAAGCGGCTGGCGGCGCTTTAACCGTTCGCGGCGAGGTATAATCAAAAGCAGAGGGAGATTTACTGGGATGCGGATGATTCTGTGCGCCACTGCGCTTGCGGGCGCGGTTGCTTTTGTCTCTTCGGCCGCGAGCATTCCCGCCAACGGCCTTACCGGAACCTACATTGAGGCTCGCACCGCCGACGTTTATACGGGCCCGTGTTTCGCCAACGGCGAAATCGAAATGAACGGCAAAGAAGCGGTGTTCGCCTGGAAGATCGCCAACGGCAACTGGGAAGGCGTGAACCTGGCCGGTCTGGGTGTGGTGGGCGTGGTCCACGCGGACCATACGCTGGGCAATCCCTACGAACCGGTGAATCCGGCGATATCGGTGTTGATCGTCGACAGCCGCGCCGACGCGGCCCAACGCCAGGCGCTGGTACAGTTCGCCAAATCGCAGGCGGGCGACCTGCTTGACCACATCGTGCGGATCGATTACCAGCCCATTGAACTGACCATCGACAACGGCAATATTCACGGCGGCGTCGCGACGCTCACCGCGGGCACGCTGGCCACCATTCGCACGCGCGCGCTCAGCTCCACCGACCACATCTGCGGTAACGAGGGTGTTTTCTATCCGCCGCTCAACCGGCTGGTGCACTCGATGCCGGCCTATACCCTGGAAGATTCATACCAGGGGCACGGCTTGGGCGAAACCTGGACCAGCAGGTACCGCCGCAGCGCGTTTCTCGGCACTTTCCAAGCCGCCGGATAAGCGCGGCGCACCTTGGCGGCTCGCCACGTAACGTAACGAGCTGCAAAGCGGGGCCTGGCTCGAATTTCGCCGCTTTTGCGAAAGTTCGTGCGTGTACCCGGTTTGCCCCGATGACGGCTAAGCGTGCCCACCCGGCTCATTCACCACAATAGTCGTATTTCGTTCCGTGTAAAATTGTGAGTGAGTCCCAGGGGAGGTTCTAGTTTGGCGTCTCAGGATGTCGCCCAACTGCTGGTCAGGTTTGGAGAAGGTGACAAAGCCGCATTAGACGAGATGACGCCTCTTGTCTATGACGAGCTCCGCCGCCTGGCGCAGCGGCTGCTGGCGGTGGAACGGCCCGACCACACGCTGCAGCCCACCGCTCTGGTGCACGAGGCCTACCTGCGGCTGGTGGGCCAGCGCTCGGTGGACTGGCGCAACCGGGCGCACTTTCTGGGCGTGGCGGCTACCATGATGCGGCGCGTGCTGATTAACCACGCGAAGGCGCGCAACGCCGCCAAGCGCGAGGGTTTCGCCAACGCCGTGACGCTGGAGGATGCCTTCGGTGTCTTCCCATCGCCCGCCATCGATGTGCTGGCGCTCAACCATTCGCTCGATGAGCTGGCCAAGCTCGATCCGCAGCAGGGCAAGGTGGTCGAACTGCGCTATTTCGGCGGCCTTTCGATTGAGGAAACCGCCGAGTGCCTGGGGATTTCGGCGGCCACGGTGAAGCGGGAGTGGGGCACTGCCCGGCTGTGGCTGCTGGAGCACATGGAAGGGACCGCGCAGCCATGACCGCGGCCCGCTGGGGCGAGGTCAAGTCGATTCTGGCGAGCGTGCTGGAAACGGACCCCGGCCAGCGCGCCGCGGCGATGGACCGGCTGTGCGGAGCCGACAACGAGCTGCGCGGCTCGGTGGAATCGCTGCTGGCTTTAGAACAAAAAGCCGGCGCAGTGTTCGATTCGGCGATTGCGCCGGGCGCCCAGTTGCGCGCCGAGGCGCCGCCGCCGGAAACCATCGGACCTTACCGCGTGGTGAGGGAGATCGGCCGCGGCGGCATGGGCGTGGTTTACCTCGGTGAGCGAGCCGACGGCCAATACCGCAAGCAGGTAGCGATCAAACTCATCACCGCCGCGCATCCAGACACCCAGACTGGACTCCGTTTCCAGCGCGAGCGGCAGATCCTAGCGCAACTGGAGCATCCTGGAATCGCGCGTCTGCTCGATGGCGGCGCTACCGCCGGCGGCCAGCCGTACTTCATCATGGAGTACGTCGATGGCCTGCCCCTGCTGGAATTCTGCCGGCGCGGCGCGCTCGGCGTGAGCGAGCGGCTCCGCCTCTTTCTACAGATTGCGGACGCGGTGGCCTACGCGCACCGCAGCCTCATTGTGCATCGCGACCTGAAGCCGGGCAACGTTCTGGTCACGGCCGAAGGCCAGGCCAAGCTGCTCGATTTCGGCCTGGGGCAGATGATTGGCCCCCAGCAGCCCGGCGTCGAAATCACCCAGGCCGGTCCGGCGCCCATGACTCCGGCCTACGCCAGCCCGGAACAGATTCGCGGCGAAAGCTACACGGTGGCCGGCGATGTCTATTCGCTGGGTGTGATCCTGTTTGAGCTGCTGGCCGGGTGCCGGCCCTACCATGCCACCACGACGTACCTGGATCTGGCGCGCGCCATTTGCGACCAGGAAGCCCCGCCGCTGGCGGATGCGGTGGACCGCTCGGCGCCGAACGCGGCGGCGCTGCGGCGACACCTCCGCGGCGACCTGGAAACCATCGTTGCCAAGGCGCTCGAAAAGGACCCGCGCCGGCGTTACCCCACGGTGGATGAATTTGCCGCTGACCTGCGGCGCTTCCTGGAGGGCCGGCCGGTGGCGGCACGCAAGCCGACCTGGCGTTACCGCGCGGCCCGTCTGGCGGCGCGGCATCGGGTCGCGGCCCCGGCGGGCGCGCTGGCCTTGCTGCTGATCGTCGGATTCGCCGGCTTCGGCTGGTGGGAAGCGCGCCGCTCCGAACGCCGCTTCAATCAGGTGCGCGGCCTGGCCCACGCGGTGATGTTCGAACTGTACGACGCCATCGCGCCGTTGCCCGGTTCCACCGAGGCGCGCGCGCTGCTGGCGCGGCGCGCGCTCGAATACCTGGAGAATCTTTCGCAAGAGGCCGGCGGCAATCGATCCCTCGAGCGCGAGGTGGCGCTCGGCTACCAGAGAATCGGCGAGGTCGAGGGCGATCTTTCCCAATCCAGCCTCGGCCGCGTACCAGCCTCGCTCGAAAGCCTTCGCAAAGCGGCCGGGATTCTGGAACGGCTGTCGGCGGCATCGCCCGGTGACGCAGGGTTGCGTCACGATTCCCTTCGCGCCGCGATCGATCTCGCCAGGGCCTACGGTCAGGCCGGCCAGTTTGACGCCGGGATCGCCCAAGCTAGACGCGCTGTCGCCATTGCCGAGGGCGCTGCTGCCGCTCACCCCGGCGACGTGGTTGCGATGATCGACCTGGAGGCCGCACTGGCCGGACTGGCGGACGCGGTCACCGGCGAGAAGCGTTACCCGGACGCCATCGCGCTGCGCGAGCGCGTTCAGCGCCTGGCCAGCCGCGTGGCCGCGCTGGCGCGCGGCAGCCAGGAATCGCAGCGCTCGCTGGCCGTGGCGGAAAAGCGGCTGGCCGCGCTGTACGGCGTAACCGGGCGGATGGAGGATTGCCGGCGCGAATACGAGATGGCGCGCGTCATTGATGAGCAGCGCTGCGCGCGCAATGCGCAGGACATGCGCGCCAAGATCGATCTTTCGTACGACTATAGCGATCTCGGCTGGGCGGCCGGCGCGATGAACCGCCTGGAGGACGCGCTGCAATTCCACGGCAAAGCGCTGGAGCTGCGGCAGCAGGCCGCGCAGGCGGACCCTCGGGATTTCCGCGCCGCTACGGCCGTGGCCGCGAGCATGAGGAGGATCGGCCTGGTGCTCAAGAGGATGGCAAAGTCGCGGGAAGCCCTGGCTGAATTGGAGCAGGCAGCGGCGCGTTATAGCGAGCTGAGCCGCCGGTCGGGCGCCGACTGGGCGACCGTGAGCAGCCTGGCCGAAACCCACCAGGGTATCGCTGAGACTTGGACCGATCTGGCACAGTCTCACACCACAGCCGCAGCGCAGCGCAGCGCGGACTACCTGGCCGCCGCCGCCGAATACGAGCAAGCCCGCTCCCTGTTGGCCGGCCTGCGCGACCAGGGCAAACTGCCTAAGCCAGAGTGGCCGCAGGTGGACGAGCTGGCTTCACTTGCCGAGAAAGCCCGGCGTAGCGGGCAGTAGCGGCCTGACGAGCAGCGCTCGCGGAAATGCGACCGCGTTCATCGTTGTGCAGGCACCTGCGCCAACACCCACTCGGTTTCGAGCGCGGTCGCGCCGCTCGCTCGCGGCTGGCGGCCTTCCAATACCGCGAGGGCAAAATCCTCGATGCACGGGTAGTGCAGGTTGGCGGCCGCGGGCAGTTCCTCGGCGCCTCCGGGATACAGCAGCGCGGGCGAGTTGAGCGGCGTCAGGTCCATCTCGCCTTCGGTGCCGCGAATGCGGAACTCATCACGCGCCACCCGCGAATGCCAGCGAACATCCACCATTCCGCGCAGGCCCGAATCGTGCTCGATCAGGACCGTGGCGTTGTCTTCAACCGTGATCGGATGCACCAGGGTGGAGCGGAATCCGGTGGCTCGGGCAGGCTGGCCGAATAAGTAATTCATCAGGTCGATGCGGTGGCAGGCGATATCGTAGAGCGGGCCGCCGCCGGACTTCGCGGGGTCGAGCAGCCACTCCCGCGCCGCGCCCGCCGGGTAAAACCAATCGTGCGACGTGGCCTCGGCGAAAACCGGGCGGCCGATGGCTCCGGCCGCCAGCAGTTCGCGCGCCCGCGCCACTTTCGGATACATGCGCCGGTAATAGGCGATGCCCAGCGTTCGTCCGGTCTCTTCGGCTGCTTGCTGCATGGTCAGGGCCTGCTGGTAGTCGAGCGCCATCGGCTTCTCGCACAGCACGTGCCGGCCGGCGCGCAGCGCAGCGATGGTTTGCGCAGCGTGGACAAAAACGGGTGTGGCGATGTAAACCGCTTCGGCCGGGCAGACCGCCAGCGCAGCCTCCAGCGTTGTCCAACTGGGGACGCCATACGGCGCGGCCTTGGCGGGGTCGCGCGTCACGATCCCGCTCAGCCGGCTGTGCGGCGAGGCGAGAATCGCGGGCAGAACCCGCCTGGCCGAAATATCGCCGATTCCCGCTACCAGCCAGGTAAGCGCCATACGCTCCATCATACCTGCCGGTTCCGCGCATGCAGCGGGCCGCGGTTGCGAATATCGGTCAGGCGATGGAAGTGAGTACTATAACAAGCGTGGATTCGATTCTCCGGTACGTGAAGGGTTACCAGGCGGAAATGGTGGAGCTGATCGGGCGGCTCGTCGAGTGCGAATCGCCCAGCGACGATCGCGCGGCGGTGGACCGGTTCGTCGATCTGGTGTGCGACACGCTGGCGCCGATGTCGCGGCTGAAGACCGTTCCCGGCGGGCGCTTCGGCCGTCACCTGGTCGCCGAAATGAAGCTGCCCGGGCGCAAAAAGAGCGGGCAGATTCTGGCGCTCGGCCACTCGGATACGGTCTGGCCGGTGGGCACGCTGCGCACCATGCCGTTCCGAAAGTTCCGCGGCCGGCTCTGGGGACCCGGCGTGCTGGATATGAAAGCGGGGATCGCATTCTTCGTTTTCGCCGCCCGCGCGCTGCGCGAACTGGACGTGCCCGTGCCCTCGCGGGTTCTGCTGCAGCTCAACTCCGATGAAGAGGTGGGCAGCGGAAGCTCGCGAGCGCTGACGGAAGAAAACGCGCGGCGCAGCCACATGGTGCTGGTGCTAGAACCGGGCACGGGCCTGGAAGGCAAGCTGAAAACCGCGCGCAAAGGGGTAGGTGCTTTCACTGTGACGGTGCACGGCAGGGCCTCGCACGCCGGGGTGGATTTCGAGGCTGGCGCGAGCGCGGTGCTGGAACTGGCGCGGCAGATCGACGCTATCGCCGGATTCACCAGCATCGAGCGGGGTATCACCGTGAACGCGGGAGTGATCGCCGGCGGCACGCGCTCCAATGTGGTGGCGGCCGAAGCGCGGGCCGAGGTGGATATCCGCGTGGCGCGGCTGCGCGACGCCGCGGCGCTGGAACGAAAATTCCGAAACCTGCGGCCGTTTGACCGGCGCTGCACAATCGCCGTGAGCGGCGGCTTGAACCGGCCGCCGCTTGAACGCAGCGCCGGAGTTAAGCGGCTGTTTCGCACGGCGCGGAAGCTGGCGCTGGAATTGGGAATTGAATTGGAAGAGTCCGCAACCGGGGGCGGCTCGGACGGCAACTTCAGCGCGGCGCTGGGCGTCCCCACGCTCGATGGTCTGGGCGCGGTTGGCGAGGGCCCCCACGCGGCGCACGAAAGCATCCTCATCAGCCGGATCGCGGACCGCACGGCGCTGCTCGCCAAGCTGCTGCTGGAGCGGCCGGCGGCAGGTTGAGCTGGGTGGAGGAGCGGCAGAGCGCAGGGATGGTCACGAACACGGAAAGCCGGGCCGGGCATGCCCGGCCCCTACGGGGCAGAACCGGTGGCGCGACGCAAGGTACGGTCGTGGGACGACAAAAGCGGCTGGGCTTCGTAGGGCATCGGCCGGTCCGAGACCAGCCTCACTTCATTCGATGTGAAATTGGATGCTGCGAGTGGCTTGGGCGCCGGCGGAATCTTTCACCGTGAGCTCGGCGTGATAGGTGCCGGGCGGCAGCGTAGCGACCGGCAGTTTGAGCGCGACCGGAATGATTCTGTCGCCGGACTTGGCCAGAGCGCTCAGGTCAACATCGCCCGAAGCCCACTTTTGCTCGGCGTTCTGGGCGTCGAGCACGCGCAGACGCATGCTCAAATGTACGGGTTGGGCGGGTGACGCGAGAGGCTCATAGATTTCGAAGTAGGCTTCGGCAAGGCCGGCTTTCGGCAGAATATCGGAGCCGGATACGACGATCCGGTTGCCGCGAAAGGTTAGCGGCCTTTTCCCTTCCTGGACCGCTTCCTGCGCGTCCTCTGGCGACATTGGCTGCACGTTGCGGGCGAGTGCGATGGCGCTCAGGCTCAGCTTCCGGGCGTCGAAGGGGCCGATGGCCAGCGGCGTTTCGACCACACCGAAACTATCCTTGGCCGGGCGGAAGATCAGCTTGAACCGGTAATTGCCCGGAGCGATCTTAAACTGGCGTTCGTAGTGGAGAGGTTGCCGCAGAAAATCGTCGAACTGCCGGCGGCTGCCGAAATCGAATCTAACCGTATCGCTGAACCGTGCGGCCACTTCGTCTCCCAGGTTGTAGGCCAGGCCTAGCACGTCCATCTCGGCATGCAGTTTGCCGTTCATTTCGGTGGGATGGAGAACGGGCGCGGGAATTTCGATCGCCAGATTGACTCGTGCCACGCCGTTGGGCTCATAGAAAAAGGGCACGGATACCAACGCGGCGGCATTACCGGCGTGCGGCGAGGCCGCCAGAGTCTCCAACTCTTGCTCCAGCGGGTTGGCGGCGGCCAGGCTCACTTCGCGGACATTGCAATACAGAGTGCGCCCGCGCACTTTCGCGTCGCGCCGGTCGACGGTGACCTTGAGCGCATGGCAGCTTCCTTCCGGCGACTCTTGCGGCACATAGCCAAGCGTGTAGGCTTCGTCCTGCTCGCGGGCGAGCAGTTCGAAAGCGGCCAGAACGTCGTTGCCGCGGTTGAGCTCGCGGCCGCCGGTTGCGTCGGCCAGGTGGAGCGCCCAGCCCGAAGTTCGCGCGCCGGATTGCGCTTCGACCGGATAGACCGAAACATCCGCCTTGCGAAACTCAGCTTCCATCCCAAACGGGTCGCGGCCGGCGTTTCTCGGCGGCGAGGCAATCCCTGGCGTGAGCCCGGATAGCTCAGACGCGCGCGCGCCGGGATCGGCGGAACCCATAACTGGGTCGACGCTGCGGCCTATCCCTTCATTGCCGGAATTCACCCAACGTTCGGCGTCGCTCGGGCGCGGCGGAGCACCAGGCACGAACAGAGCCACCACTTTGTGGCCGGGCACGTGGGCGAGGTCCCTCGCCAGTTGGGCGTAGTAGAGCGCCTGAAGATCGCCGTCAGGATCGGGGACGAAGCCGCAGCGAAGGAGGCCGGGCAGCGCGCCCAGCGCGTGCTGCAGCTCGCCAACGTCGGCGGTGAATTGCGTGGTGATGGTCATGCAACCGGAGCTGTAGTACGCGATGGACATCAGCCGGTCGGGTCCGGCATTATCCGCGATGAACCTGGCGGCGGGTTCCTGGATCGATCTCAGATCGTCGTTGGACTTGCCATCGAATAACAAAAGGAAGTGCTGCTGCGGCATTCCCGGCGCCGCGGGCCCGGCGTGAGATTGGAATGCGGTGATGGGCTGCTCTTTGCCATCTTCGAAGACGTGGAAATCACTCGCGGTCAGGCCGGGGATAGCTGCGCCCTTTTTGCCGGTGACGATGGCATCCACCAGCACCAGGCGCGATTCGGATTTGAGCTTCAGGGATGCCGTGGTGGGGGCGGGTTGACTGGTTTGAGCGAGAAGCGGAGCGCAGAGCAGAAGGAGCAGAACCGCACATCGCGGAAGCTTGGGGCGCTGCGCGAATCTCGACGGCCGGGCTGGCGCCCGGCTGGGCCGATTGTCAATCGGCCCGCAGGTTATCAACCTGCCCCACAACTCGGCCGGCGAAGCTCTCATGGGATCTCCACCGTGCCGTTGGCGGTGGCCATTTGCCGGCCTTCGGAGTCGCGCACGACGATGCGAATCATGTAGGGGCCGCTCTTGACATCGAAATCGCTGGTAACGATGACACCGCGGGTAAGCCGCTGCTCGAGATTCTCGTCCTTCAGGCGAAGCTCCACCACCTTCTGCGTTCCTTTGAGGTAGTTGCCGTTGCCATCGAACAGGGCACACACCAGGGTTACGTCGTCGCGGCTGCGGTCGTCCTGCTTGCGCAAAGGGAGCTGCCGGATATCGAGGTGAGCTGTAACGGTCAGGCTGGCATCGTCGGCTGTGGTCTTGAAGAATTCGGTGTGAATGTCGATGGGCAGGTCGCGCAGCTCATCGCGGGAAAATATCGCCTCGCCGATTTCCCTCGAAGCCGTGGCCGCGGCGTTCTCTTCATGGGACGGCGCCCAGTAACCCTTGCGTGCCTGCACGGTCAAACCCTTGCCGCTGGCCAGCGTGACCTTGATCTCGTGGAACCTTCCGTCCGGCTTGAGGTCCTTCGGATAGAAGCCCAGATAATAGACGTAATCTGGCGGGTTGGCCAGGCGGTTGAATTCGGCCTGGAAATCGTTCTGGCTGAGGGCGGTGCCGCCGGTCGAATAGGCCAGGGCATCTAGAATCCCCCCTTGGACGGTCAACTCCTCGCGCTCGACCTTTTCGATCATCAACTGGACTGGGCCCACCAAATGGCAGCCGGGAGTATCGCGATCCGGGTTTATATCGCCGGCCGTGCTGTAAACGCCGCGCGCATCGAGGGTGTTGATGACGACGCCGGAGCGCGTGGCGCGGTCGATGGATTCGCTGAGTTCAACCTGCAGGTCGTCGGGGACGTACATGCCGGGCGACACGAGAATCATAACCCGATCGCCGGGCATGGAGCCGAGCAATCGCACGATGTTGTTCAGGGTGCGGAAGGCGTACAGCAAATCGCCCCTGCCTTCACTGGCGGCTCCGCGGAGCGCGAACTCGGCGATGGCGGCGGCGTCGTGCGGGTTCTTGTAGCAATCGTTGACAATCTCAGTCTCCAAATCGATCATCCATTTGTCGGCCCAGTAGAACTTGGTGGGGGGTATGTACACGCGGGGCATCGCGGGCATGACTTTCATCAGCGCCTCGCGGAATTTCGCCGCGTCATCGGTGAATTCGAGCGATAGTTTGCCGGAGAGCGTGAGTAAAGCGATGCGCTCCTGCGGGGGGATTCCATGCTCGATGTACTTCAGCGCAGCCGCACGGGCGTACATGAGGTCTTCGAGCTGGAGATGGACATCATCGAAGACAAAGGCCACGAAGCGGGTGGGGACAATGCGCGCGGGGTTGGCTGCGGGGGGCTCGGTAGGGGTATTCGATTCGGGCACAGCGGGCCGGGCATGCCCGGCCCCTACGGGGATTGGCTGCGTGGCGCTGCCCTCGATGGCAAACTGCGAAATGTACTGCGGCTTGCCGCGGTCGGTGAGTTGAAAGTCCTCTTTATGAAAGCTGCCGAGTGTATGGCCTTGTTTGTCGCGGACCACCACGGGAACGCGCACCAGGTTGACGCTCGATTGAAAGGTAGGCGTCTCTTCGCGAGTGGTTACCTCGCCGGTCTGGGTTTGCGCAGCCAACGCGGCGGTGAGAAGCAAAAAGGACCAACAGCGCACGATGCTCTCCTTCCGCGAGAGACCCGGAGGCGCGGATTCTCAGAGCGGACGCGGCGCCTTCGTCCCACTGGTTCGAATTATAGCCTTCTCGCCCCGCCGGTTGGAGCGGAAGTCGGTAGCTCAAAAAGGCCAGGGGGAAAGCCGATGCCGGAGAGACGGGCGGACAGCAGCAAGCCGGCGACGCGACCTGAATGTGGCGGCCAGGTGCTCCTGCTAGAGTAAAAGTTTGACCTCAATCTGGTTCCAGTCGGGAATTGTGCCGCCGGCGTTGGCGGCGTTGGTGGGCTGCGGCGGCGCCGTAGTGGGAATCTGGCTGACGGGCATGCGTAGCCGGATAGCCGCCATGGTGCCGTTCAGCGCCGGGGTGCTGATCGGCGTAGCGCTGTTCGGCCTGTTACCGGAATTGGCCGAGGATTCCAGTTGGCTTCTGGCGCTGGCGTTGTGCGTCACCGGCTACGGCCTGTTGCTGCTCATCAACCGCTACGCCTACCCGATCTGCCCCACCTGCGCGCACGACCACGATCACGACGCCTGCGGTACCGAATTGCACGGCTTTGCCGCGCCGCTGATCGCCGCCGCGGCGCTGCACAGCTTTTTTGACGGCTGGAGCGTGGCGGTGGTGCAGCACGCGGCGCCGCTCGGTCTGCGCGTCGCGGTGCCGATCGCAATCGCCTTGCACAAGGTGCCCGAGGGCATCGCTCTAGGCGGCGTGATGCGGGCGGCGGTGCCATCGCGCACCACGGCGCTGCTCTGGTGCCTGCTGGCGGAAGGCTCGACGCTGGCCGGCGGCGTGCTGGCCCTCGGGCTGGCACCCAATCTGGGCAGCATGTGGACCATCTATCCGCTGGGCCTTACCGCCGGCTGGCTGGTTTATCTGGGCTATCACGCCGTGCACGAAGAGTGGATGCGTAGAGGCGGCGCCCGGGCGTCTGCTTCCGCGCTGGCCGGCGGAGCAGCGGCTGCCCTCATCCAGCGCGGGGCCGAAGCGTTGCTGCGGTAAGGCGAGGGGCTCGGAATCGTTGTCGGCAACCGCTCCCTCACGGTCGCGGCTCCGTTAGGCGGCTGCCCCACTTGCGGTTACTGTTCGCGAATCCAATCCAGGATGGCTGCGTCGAGCCAGAATCGGCGCTCGCCACCCGCCAGGAAGCCGAGGTGGCCGCCGTGCTCGGTCAGGACGATCTGGATCGATGGATTGCCGCGCACCGCGGGATGCTCCAGGATCCGCCACGGGACAAACGTGTCGTCCTTGGCCTGAATTAGCAGCGTGGGCACGCGAATCCGCTCCACATAGCCGATCGCCGATTGGGTGCGGTAGTAATTGTCCGCCGTGCCTAGGCCAAACGACGGGGCCGTGATGCGGTCGTCGATCGCGATGATCGAATTCAGACCGGCGAGATCGGCCGCCTGGTAGCGGCCCGTCGAGAGCAGGCGGCGGCGCATCTTACGAACGAAACGGCGGTGGTACAGGCGGTTGTCGGGAGCGGCGATGCGCCTGGCGCAGGCGCCCAGGTCGAGCGGCACCGACACGCCGCAGACGCCGTGCATGAGGTCCGCGGCCGAATCGCCGAGTTCTCCCGCCAGCTTCAGCACTACGTTTCCGCCCAGCGAGAAGCCAACCACGAAGGCCGGCGAGCGGCCTTCCTGGCGGAAGACGCGCAGCACCGCGGCCAGATCGCTGGTCAATCCCGCGTGGTACAGGGTACGCGAAAGGCGCTCGGTGCCGCCGCAGGTGCGCATGTGGAACCGGTGAACGGCGAAGCCCGCTCGAAGCGCGGCGGCGGCCAGGCTTTCGATGTAGCCGGCCTCGCCCGAGCCCTCCAGGCCGTGCACCATCACGATCTCATCCGCCGCCGCTTCCGGACGCTGCGATTCTACCAGCACACCAATGCCCGGCTCGGTTTCGACGATACGCCGCTCGATCGGCTGCAGCGCCCGCGGCCGCTTCCAGTAGTGCGAAGCGATGGTCTGCAGGTGCGGGTTGTGGAACAGGGGATGGAAGGGGATCATTGGGGCCGCGGCCATACAACTCTACCACCTTGTTGATCCGGCAGCCGCGGTCAGTCGTGGCTGATCACGATTTTCCCGAAGTGCCCAGCCGTCTTCATGTAGCGAAATGCATCCGGCGCTTCGGCAAACGGAAAGATGCGATCGATTGCCGGACGGAGCCGATGGAGATCGATGGCGCGGTTCATGGCTTCGAACATTTCGCGCGAGCCGACGTAGATCCCTTGCAGGCGCGCGGCCTTCATCATCAGGGGACGGGGATCCACCGCGGCGCCCGGCTCCGAGAGCACGCCGATGAGGCTGATGCGCCCGCCAAAGCGGACCGCGCGGAACGATTGCGGCAGGGTTCCGGCGCCGCCCACCTCGACAACGTGATCCACGCCGGCGCCGCCGGTAAGTTCCAGCACGCGGCGGCCCCACTCCGGCGTCTGGCGGTAATTGATGCCATCGGAAGCGCCGAGCGCCATCGCCCGGGCGAGCTTGTCGTCGCTGCTCGAGGTGACGATGACACGGGCCCCGTGCAGGCGCGCGAATTGCAGCGCAAAAACAGACACGCCGCCGGTGCCCAGCACCAGCACGGAATCGCCGGCGCGGATGCCGCCTTCCGTCACCAGCGCATGCCAGGCGGTGACAGCGGCGCAGGGCAGGGTAGCGGCCTCCGCGTAAGAGAGGTGCTCGGGAATCGGAACCAGGCCATCTTGATCCAGCACGACAAACTCCGCCAGCATGCCATCGATGGCGCCACCCAGCGCGGACCTGCTCTCGTCTTCGATGAAGGCGCCGGTGAGCCAGGTTTGCATGAAGATGGCGGCCACCCTCGCGCCCGGCTTCACCCGCGTGACGTGCGGACCTACATCGACCACCTCGCCGGCGCCATCGGAGAGGGGGATCAGCGGGATTTTCACGTGGCGGCCATAGCCGCCGCTAGCCACCACCAGATCGCGGTAATTCAGGGAGCTCGCCCGCACCCGGACCAGCGCCTGCCCGGGGCCGGGCTTCGGTTGCGGACGTTCGACCAGCTTGAGGGTGTCAAGCGAGAATCGATCTTCAAAAGCAAACGCCCGCATGGCGTGGTTCGCTACTGACTCTGTCCGGTGTTTTGCACGATGCTGCGCGCCAGGTAGTTCTCGATCTTCGAAGAGTTGCGCGCCACCTCGTAATAGGCCGCCTTGAGCAACTGGTCCTTGGCGTTGCGCAGATTCTCGCGAATGCTCTGCTGCACATTCGGGTCGTTGAGCTCGCGCTGGCCGGCGGTTTCCTTGGAAATCATCTTGAGAATGCGATAACCGTCCGGGGAGGGAATGATGGGCGAGATCTGGTTGGGCTGCATCGACAATATCAGCTTGCGCAGCTCGGGCGAAGAATTGGCCAGCGCCGACTCGGGGATGAATCCGCGGTCGCCGCCATTCGGCGCCGAGTCCGCGTCTTCGGAGTAGTTCTGCGCCAACTGGGCGAAATCGGCACCCTGCTTGAGCTGCGCTTCCAGGTTCTGGATCTTGGCCCTGGCTTCGGCCTCGTTGTGGGCTTTGCTGTTCCGCAGGTTGCGCACCGGCGTGTTGGGATCGGCCGTGACCAGGATTTGCGCCAGGTGTACCTGCGGCTCAGCCAGGTTGAAGCTGGCTTTGTTGGCGTTGTAAAAATTTGCCACATCGGCGTCGGTGATGTTGACCTGCGAGGTGATCTCCTTGTTGACCAGCTTTTCGACCGTCAGCTGCTTGCGAATCTGCGCCCGCAGATCGCCGATGGTCATGTGCCGGTCGGCAAGCTGGCGCTCGAATCCCTCCTTGGTGAAGGGAGCCTTCATCTTGTTGATCTCGGTATCCACGTCGGCATCGACCGCCGTGAGGCCCAGCTTTTCGGCGCGCTGCAGGAGGATCTCATTGGTGATCAGGCTGCTCAGCAGGTCGAGCTTCTGCGACATCACCAAGTCCCGATTGACGGCTTCCGGCTGCTGCGGGTACTGCGTCTGGTAAGTCTTTTCGAGCTCCATGTAGGTGATGGGGTGACCGTTCACCACCGCGGCAACATTGGCGGGCGGCGCGTGTTTGCACGCAACCTGAAACAGGGCGCACCCGGCCGCCAGGAGCAAAAGCGGATATGGCTTCATGGCGAATCCTCATTGTACCCACACTTCGTCGCACCCGGCCTGTCTGGCTGAGCCGGCGCGTGCATTTCGCCGCGCCGGACTACACTGGAGGAAGTAATGAAATTCGCTGTCTCCTCTCTTTTTTGCCTGGCCTCGCTTTTGCAGGCGGGCGCCTCCAGTTACTTTGCCCCCGAGCACCGGCTCACCGGGGTCGGCGTGGATCGCGAAGGCATTTCCGACGACGTGCTGGCCGCGCGCACACGGCTGATGGTGGAATCGCAGACGTTCATCATCATGCGGGAGCCCAAGGCGGTGGCCGGGGCGAAGCGCGTGACCACCGATCCCAAGCTGCAAGCCGCGTTTCGCGCCGCGGCGGCGGCCAGCGGCTTTCCGCAGGATTTGCTGGAGGCGATTGCTTACCTGGAAAGCTGGGGCGAGGTCGGCGCGGAAAGCTGGGCGGGCAGCCCGAGGGGGATCATGCAGATCTCGCTCGATACCGCGCGGACCATGGGACTCAAGGTGGGCCACGTCACCCGCTACCGCACGGTCAGGGTGAAGGTGCGCGTCAAAAGCGCCCGCGGTAAGGTGCGGTACCAGACCGTCAAGCGCCGCACGCCCTACACGGTGATTGTGCGCGACGAGCGCTTGATTCCGCAACGCGCCATTTACGCTGCGGCCGTCTACCTGGCCGGGATGGAGCGGACGTTCGGCGGGCGGGACTGGGCCATCTTCGCTTACCACTGCGGCCAGGGATGCGTGGCGGAAATGCAGGAACTGACGCGCCGCGCGCACGGCATTCCCAAGGACCAGATCACAGTGCCGCGTATGTACTTTTCCTCGAGCCCGGCTTGGAACCGGGAGCTCTACCTTGCCATCCAGCAACAGATGCAGCGCGACTACTCGCCGACTTATTACTTTCGGATCCTATGCGCGGCTCAACTGCTGGCCCTGTACCGTTCCGACCCGGCCGCCTTCGCCGCGCTGGCCGCCGACAACAGGAGCGAGTTCAACTCCGCCGGCCGGGCGCCGCACCGTCTTTCGGTGTGGCTGAAGCGCGAGGACCTGATCTTCCATTCAGGCGAAGACATCCGTGAGGACAACGGCAAGCTGCTGGCCAGGGCGATCGACCGGCCCGAATACTTCGGTTACGCCCTGCATATTCCCGACGCCTCGCCCGACAACCGGGAGGAGCTTGCCGCGGCATCTCCCGCCGCGCTCGGCGCCCTGACCTACATTGCCTTCGAGACGCGACGCCTGTTCGAGGCGATGGATCCGAAGCATGAAAGGTTTCAGCCTTTGCCGGTGACGGCACTGGTGGAACCCGAGGACCTGACACAATTGCAGGACCGGCGCGACGAGGCGGCCCACAGCTCCGGGCAGGTCTTCGATATCGATTATTCGGGCTTACCGCCGGTGGAACTGGAATGCCTGCGCTTCATCCTCGATGACCTGGGTGACGACGGTTACCTCGGTTTTGTGGAAGAAGGCCGCGACAACCTCCACATCGGCTGTTCGCCCAGCGCGCGCGATTTCTTCACTGCCGTGTACCAGGAAGCCGTGAATTCGGCTGCCACGCGGTAGGCTGTGGCGCGCACGCCCGGCTCGGCCATCGCGAGCTTGTTCCGCGGGCCGTTCCCTTCTGCGAGCTAGCGACGATACAGCCAGAGGCAGCGCCGCCGGCCACAGGGAGATACCGGCTCACAAGTCGACCTTGCGGGCAGCCGCGGCTTGGTTCGATGCCAAGGGACTCGCGGCACTGAACGTGTTCATGGCCCGCCAGCGGTGATGACTCCATCACCATCCTGAACGACAAGCGGATCATCGTTCACGCCGGCAGGCGCAGGCGCGCGATGCAGCCGCTGGCAGCTTCGCGGTTCTCGAGCGCCAACTCGCCGCCGTGCGCTTCAGCGATCTGGCGGCTGAGCACCAGGCCGATTCCCGATCCGCCGGGCTTGGTGGTGAAGAAGGGCACGAACAGGTTGGCGGTGCCGGCCAGACCCGGGCCGTCGTCTTCCACCCAGATCTCTACCATGGCTCCCTCCTTCTTCCAGCCGGCGCGCACGCCGCCGCCGGTGGTGAGCGCGGCGTCGGCGGCGTTGCGCAACAGGTTGATCAGCACCTGTTCCAACTGGTCGGGATCGCCATGAATGCTGACGGCAGGGCCTCCCTTCACATCTACCGGGAGGCGGGTTTCCAGGCCAACCGCCCGCAGCAGGCACTCGCCGGCCACCAGCGGCTGCAATTGCGGACGCGGCAATTTGGCGAGCCGCGCGTAAGCGCTGATGAATCGCGTCAGGCTTTCCGAGCGGGAGTGGATCACTCCCAGGCCGCGCGTAACATCGTCGCGCCAGTCGGCCGGGAGAGGATCGTGCGCCAGAATGCTTTCGAGACTGCCGGCGATCGACTTGATGGGCGTGAGCGAGTTATTCAACTCATGGCCGAGCACTCGGACCAGCCGCTGCCAGGCCTGCAATTCCTGCTCGCGCAGCGCTTCGGTGAGATCGGAGATGACCACCAGCTCGAGCGGCAGCCCGCGCTCGCGGATGCGCGTGCGGCGCATTCCCCAGCGCCCGGCGCGGCCGGGGAAGGCGGCCTGCAACATGGCCTGCGCCGGCCCATCGAGACACTGATCGAGCTGCAACGCGGCCGCGGTCTGGCCCAGCAGCCGTTCGGTGGGCGCATCCAGCAGGCGCTCGCCGGCGCGGTTCACCAGGCGCAGGCGGCGATGTTCGTCGAAGGCGAAAATGGCGACATCGATTTCCCGCATTACCGTGCGCAGCAGCGTGGTGGCTTCCATCGCGCCCAGCCGCTGCTCGCGCAAGGTGACGCCGAGGGTATTGATCTCGCGCATCACCTCGCCCAGCGCGTCGTTCGGCCGGGGCACGCGGCCGCGCACGGAAAAGTCGCCTTCGCGCAACGCGCCCAGCAGGTTGGCGAGCGTCTGCATAGGGAATACCACGCGCTCGCGCAAAGCCGCTGCGAAGCCCAGCCAGCCGCCCACTATCACCACCGTCAAGGTCCACTCGGTGCGCGGTTGATAGCCGCCGCTCCACAGCAGAGCCAGCGCGCAGGCCGACCCCGGCAGGGCCGCCAGCACGGCCAGCATCATGATGTGGCCTTCGTAGCTGAGCCGGGAACGTTTATCGGAACGCGGCATGGGCGGTGGGAAGCGTGACGCGGGCTTCAGAGCCCGTAGCGCTGCAGCCTCCGGTAGAGGGCGCTGCGGCTGAGGCCGAGCGCGTTGGCGGCGTGGCTGACGTTGCCGTTGAAGCGGGCCAGCGCTTTCTTGATGAGCAGGGCTTCGACGTCTTCCAGGCTCATTTCCTCCAGGCGCAGGGAAGTGTCGCGGCTGCCGCGCAGGCCGAGGTCGGCGGCGCGAATGGTCTCGCCTTCCGCCATGAGCACGGCGCGCTCCACGGCGTGATCGAGCTCACGCACGTTGCCCGGCCAGGTGTGAGCCAGCAGGGCCTTCATCGCCCCTTCGTCGAAGAGGTTGATGGCTTTGCGGTAGTGTCCGGTGTGCTGCCGCAGAAAGTGGGCGGCCAGTATGGGGATGTCCTCGCGGCGGTCGCGCAAGGGCGGCAGGCGGATTTCGATGGTATTGAGGCGGAACAGTAGGTCCTGGCGGAAGCGGCCTTCCTCCACCGCGGCGTGCAGGTCGGCGTTAGTGGCGGAGAAGACGCGCACGTCTACACGCCGGCTCTTGGAGGATCCCACTCGCTCGAACTCGCCGGTTTCGAGGGTGCGCAGCAGCTTGCCTTGCAGGGCCTGCGAAATGTTGGCGATCTCATCCAGAAACAGCGTGCCGCCGTCGGCCATTTCGAAACGGCCGACACGGTCGGTCTTGGCATCGGTGAAGGCGCCCTTGACGTGGCCAAACAGCTCACTTTCGAATATGCCTTCCGCCAGGCCGCCGGTATTGACGGTCAACAGGGGGTGCGTGGAGCGAAGCGAGGCCGAATGCAGGGTCTGCGCCACCAGCCCCTTGCCGGTGCCGTTTTCTCCGGTGATGAGCACGTTGGCGTCCGACGGCCCGACGCGCGAAATCACGTCCAGCACCGGGCGCATGGCGGCGGATTGGGCGATCAATTGGGGAAAGCGCTCGGCGCGGAGGGCGCGGTTTTCTTCCTCCAGCCGCTGCCCTTTGCGGAGAGCGCGGCCGAGCTCGATCTGCGTTTTGAGGATAGCGGAGAGGCGGGCGTTGTCCCAGGGCTTTTGGATGAAGTCGCGGGCGCCGCGGCGCATGGCTTCCACCGCCAGCTCCACCGATCCCCAGGCCGTCATCACGATCACCGGCAGCGCGGCATCGAGAGCCAGAATGCGCTCCAGGAGCTCGAGGCCTTCCTGGCCGGAGGTGGTGTCGCGGGTGTAATTCAGGTCCATCAGCACGGCGTCGAAATCGCGCGCCTGCACGGCATCGAGGGCGGCGGCGGGAGCGGTGACAGCCTCCGCCGCGTAGCCTTCGGCTTTGATCAACAAGCGGAGGGCTTCCAGCACGTCCGCCTGATCGTCGGCGATCAGGATCGATGGCCTGCGGTCTTCGTCGGCTTTCATTCCATTCTATTGATAGCGCAAAGCTAACGCCCCAGGTGAAAGGCACGCCAAGGCCCACTCGGGGGACGTGTGAATACGGGCGTGCGAACCATCACCTGGAGCCTGCGTGTGTCCGTTTACGGGACGAAGCGGACAGATGGGCTTGCTTTTAAGCACGCCCCACCTTACTTCGCATCCCGCCAATTGTCACCCACGCCGATATCGACCACCAGCGGGACCGCCAGCTCGCGGACGCCCTCCATCTCGCGCTTGGCCAGGCTCGACACCGCCGCCACTTCTTCGGGCGGGCATTCGAAGACCAGCTCATCGTGCACTTGCAGCAGCATGGCGGATCGGTAGCCGCCCGATTCGAGCCCGGCCTGGACGCGCACCATGGCCAGCTTGATGAGGTCGGCGGCGGTGCCTTGCAGCGGCGAATTGACGGCCGTGCGCTCGGCGAAGCCGCGGGCGTTGGGGTTGCGGCTGTTCATGTCGGGGATGGGCCGCTCGCGGCCGAACAGCGTGCGCGTGACGCCGGACTGGCGGACCGCCGCGATGGTCTCATCGCGGAAGCGGCGCACGCCGGCGTAGCGCTCGAAGTAGCCGCGAATGTAACGTTCCGCCTCGGCGCGCGAGATGCCCAACTGAGCTGCCAGGCCGAAGGCGCTAATGCCGTATACGATGCCGAAGTTGACAGCTTTGGCGTCGCGGCGTGCCTCCGGGGTGACCATCAGCGGCGGCACGCCCATCACTTCGGCCGCGGTGCGCGTGTGAATATCCTCGCCGTCGCGGAAGGACTGGACCAGCAGCGGGTCGCCCGAAAGATGGGCCAGCAGCCGCAGCTCGATCTGCGAGTAATCCGCCGTGACCAGCTTCCAGCCGGGGCGGGGCACGAAGGCAGCGCGGATTTCGCGGCCGAGTTCGGTGCGGACGGGGATGTTCTGCAGGTTGGGATTGGAGGATGAAAGGCGGCCGGTGGCTGCGCCGGCCTGATTAAAGCTGGTGTGCAAACGGCCGGTGTGGGGATCCACCAGCAGCGGCAGCGCATCAACGTATGTGCCTTTGAGCTTGGTGAGCTGGCGGTATTCCAGCACCAGGCGCACGATTTCGTGATCGGGCGCCAGTGTTTCCAGTACGTCGGCAGCGGTGGAGACGGTCTTGCCTTTGCCGTATTTCACCGGCGCCGGCAGGTTCAAATCCTCGAACAAGACCCGGCCCAACTGCTGCGGCGAGCTGATGTTGAACGGCTTGCCGGCGAGCGTGTGAATGCGCTCGGTAACCCGCGCAATCTCGCCTTCCATCATGGTGGAGAGGCGCTGCAATTCGGTCCGGTCGATCAACACGCCATTGCGTTCCATCCGCGCCAGCACGCGCGCCAGCGGCAATTCGATGGTGGAGTACAATTCGCGCAAGCCGCGCGCATCGATGGCTGGCTCCAGTTGCGCTTCGAGTTCGAGGATGATATCGGCGTGCTGTTCGGGTGCGGCGCCGAGCTTGAGATCGAGCCGGCGGCGCGCCTGTTCTTCGAGCGAGCAGCCGGCCGGATCGGCATCCAGAAGGAACGCGTAAAGCATGACGTCGTGCTCGAAGCCCGCACCCGCGATTCCCATTTTTTCCAGCGCCAGCAGCGCCGATTTCACGTCGCAGGCTATTTTGGGAGCGCCTGCGTCCTCGAGCCATGGCTTGAGCGCCGCGACCAGGTCACCGCCCGCCGCACGCGCCTCGCCCGTTTTCCATGCCAGGCCGATGGTGTCGAGCGCCAGCTCCCCCTCGCCGGATCCGGCGACGGCTACCGCGACGGGCGCGCCGCCCGGCACTTGGGCGAGCCACGCGCGCACTTCGGCGGCATCGGCGAAGGCGGCGTAGTCGTGTACGCGCGTGTCTTCCGCCGGTCCCAGCTCCTTGAGCAGGCTGTGAAACTCCATTTCCTTGTAGACGGCCTTCAGCGCCGCGGGATCGGGGGGGTGCGTGGCGGCCGATTCGAGCGAGAACTCGATCGGCACATCGGTCGCAATGGTCGCCAGGCGCTTGCTCATTTGGATGCGGTCTACGTTGTTCTGCAAGCTCTCGCGGTAGGCTTTACGCTGCACCTCGGCGGCATGCGCCATGGCCGCCTCCACCGAGCCGAACTGCGCGATCAGGTCGCGCGCGCCTTTGTCGCCGATTCCGGGCGCGCCGGGGATGTTGTCGACCGCGTCGCCCTTGAGCGCCAGCAGATCGGCCACCTGCGCCGGCTCGACGCCGAGGAACTCCTTCACCTTCGCCGGGTCGTACCACTCGTCGTCCTTGGCGGGGTTGAGCATGGAGACGCAGTCGGTGACCAGTTGCATCATGTCCTTGTCGCTGGATACGATCACCACTTCCACGCCCGCGGCTTCGGCTCGCCGCGCGATGGCGCCAATCACATCGTCGGCTTCATAACCGGGGTATTCCAGAACGGGGATGCGCATGGCTTCGAGCAGGCGGCGCACGTGGGGGATTTGCTCCAGCAGGTCGGGAGGCGTCTCCGCGCGGTTGGCCTTGTACTCGGCAAACTCTTCGAGGCGGTGGGTCGGCTCGATGCTCTCGAACACGGCGACAATGTGCGAGGGCTGGTATTCCCGCGTCAGCTTGCGCAGCATGTTGTTGAAGATGTAGACGGCTTCCGTGGAAAACCCGGTGAAGGTGCGCATCGGAGGGGCGCCGCTGCGGGCGCGGGCGTGATAGGCGCGAAAGATGAAGCCGAACGAGTCGATAAGGAAAAGCCGCTGGCTGGACACTTGGCCCATCATACTATCTGAACTCCGGAGCGTGGCGCACGCAGTCCTGCGTGCAGCGTCGGCATTCGTGCCGACGTTTCTTCCCGCCGCACCACGAAGAAATGTCGAAATGAACCTCAACACAGCCGGCTCGACAGCCTGCGCCACGGGTGGGGTGGCATGGCGTTTGCGCCACAAGCCGACGGCAAAGTGTCGCGAGTTTACCACGCCACCGTCTGGTAATATCTTTTATAATCAATCACATATGATTCGGATTTCAGCGTGCTACGTTAGACGTACTATGGCAAGAAAGGGCATGCCTTGCGGTTTGAGACAACGGTTCGCGGTCCGGTAGAAGCATCGGGAGTGGGGTTGCACAGCGGCGTCGCGGTGCACATCCGGGTAGTGCCGGCGCCTGCCGGAACGGGGATCGTTTTTCTGCGCACGGACCTGGAGAATTTCGCCATCCCGGCCAGTTGGCGGCACGTCGCGCGCGTCAGCTATGCCACCAGCCTGATGCGGCAGGGCGTTCTCATCTCCACCACGGAACACCTGTTGAGCGTGTTCTACGCCATGGGGATCGACAACGCCTACGTGGAGATCGACAACCTGGAGGTGCCGATCCTGGATGGCAGCGGGTTGCCGTTTGTGCGACTGATCGAGCAGGCGGGCATCCGGCATTTTCGCCGCCGGCGCCGGTACCTGCGGATCCGCCGGCCGATTTCGGTGGAAGACAAGGGAAAGCGGATCAGCATCCTGCCTGCCGACAGCTTTCGCCTGACCTGCGACACCAGCTATCCGGCGCCGGTGGGCCGGCAATCGCTGGAACTGGAAGTGACGCCGGCGCGCTTCGCTTCCGAGTTGGCGTTCGCGCGCACCTTCGGATGGGAAGCGGACCTGGCGCAGATGCGGGACATGGGCCTGATTCGCGGGGCGTCGCTCGATAATGCGGTGTGCTTCTCGAGCGGCGGCGTGATGAACCAGGATGGGCTGCGCGCCGCGGACGAATGTTGCCGCCACAAAGCGCTCGATCTGATTGGCGACCTGGCGCTGCTGGGCAAGCCGCTGCTGGGCCACGTGATTGCCGAGCGCGCCGGTCACGCCATGCACGCCGCGCTGGTGGCGCGCATCATGTCGGACCCCACGGTTTACGAGATGCTCACCTTCGACCAGTTAGCTTCGCGCGTGGCGCAGGCGCTGGTTCGCTAGGGGCCGGGCACGGTAGGGCTGGCGGTCTTGCCGCCGGTGCCTGGTGTTTCAGGATCGCAAGCCAAGAAAAACACTGGCGGCAAAGACCGCCGCCACGAAGAGCGAAGAACACGAACAATCGCAACCTTTCGGCGCGGCCCGGGTTGGAGTAAGCTGAGAGTCACGGGCTGCCCGCGTCCCCCGGGTCCGTTCCAATAAGGAGTCCGTATGAAATATCACTCGATGGGGACCAGCGCGCTGTTGGCCCTTCTTATTTCCGCCGGCCTGGCCACGGCGCAGACCACCACCACTCCAACCTTTGAATCCGCCGTAACCACGGGCATGGTTGGCTTCATGCCCTCCACGCAGACGGCGCAGTTAAATGTGCTCAACACGGGCGGCGCTATCTCCGTCGTCACAGCCACTGCGACCGGCGTAACCAATCCGGTCGCCGCCTGCCCGGTGGAACTTGAGATTCTCGACGGGCAGAACAACGTGCTGAAATCGCTGCAGGTGAGCAATGTGGCAGCGGGCACGGAGGCATCGCTGACTTTCAAGCTCAGCGATTTGCCCGCCGGCACGGTCGTCTTTCGCCTCGATATCCGCGGCGTGGTCAAAAGCCATCCGATCGTCACGGGGCCGATCCCTGCCACGGGCGGGACAATGACGCCAATCTTCCCATTTTCGAGCTGCTCCTTGATGCCGACGCTCGAGTTGTTTGACACGACGACCGGAATAACACAGACCCTTACCAGCGACACGCGTCCCTTCGGTGTGCCGGTGGCTTTTCCGCTGACAACAAAGAACTGAGCGGCGGTAAGGGTTGGGCAGGCCATCGCTTTCTGTGGCCTGCCCGTGCCGGCGGAAGGCGACAAAAGCCGATTGCTGGTCCTTACTGCCTGACCGTAATCGTCTTCCGCAGCCGGATGTCCGCCGAGGATGCACCGGCCAGGATCTCCACCGGCTCCGGCTCGACGACGAACCTGTTTCCGGCTTCATCCCAATAAGCGAGCGACTCGGCCTTCAAGGGAACGGAGACCGTGCGCGTCTGCCCGCGTGGAATGTTGACGCGGCCGAAGCCCTTCAACTCGCGCAGCGGCCGCTCCACCTTCGAGCCAAGGTGGCGCACGTAGAACTCCACCACTTCGTCGCCATCGCGCGCGCCTGTGTTGGTGACATCCACGCTGACGGTGATTTCACGGCCAGCCTTGAGCCTGCCGGAACTGGTGCGCAGATTCGCGTAGCGGAAAGTCGTGTAGCTCAAGCCGAACCCGAACGGGTAGAGCGGCTCCTGCTTGGCGTACATATAGGTGCGGCCGTGGCGGATGTCGTAGTCCATCATGGGCGGCAACTGGTCGAGCGATTTGGGCCAGGTCTCCACCAGCCGTCCGGCGGGGTTGTAATCGCCGAACAGGACGTCGGCGATGGCGGTGCCTTCCTCCTGGCTGTTGTGGCTCATATGGATGATCGCCGGCACGTTCTGCTGGGTCCAGTTGATGGCGTAGGGCGCGCTCGCGACCAGCACCACCACCGTCTTGGGATTGGCCTGGTAAACTTCTTTGACCAGGTCTTCCTGTTCCAGCGTGAGCGATTGCCGGTCGCTGCCTTCCATGCCTTCGCTGGGAATGGCGCATCCGCTGGTCAGCATCAGGCCTTGCAGCAATTGCTGTGGCGTCCGGCCGCAGGTGGGATGGTTGCCCACCACCACAATTGCCACGTCGGCGGATTGCGCCGCTTTCACCGCCGCGCCGTCGGTGTTGTCAATCACGTGGCGGACCTCGACGCCCGGGCCGACCTTGGTCCGAATGGCTGCCAGCGGCGTCACCGCGTACGGCGGCACTCCCCCATAGAAGTCCGGCAGCACCTGGCCGGCGCGCGGGCCAATCACGGCGACGGCCTTAATGGCGTGCCGGTCCAGCGGCAGCAGGTTCTGCACGTTCTTCAACAGCACCACCGACTCGCGCGCCACTTCGAGTGCGATGGCATTGTGCTGCGGCGAATTCACCGGGTTGGGTGCGCCCTTTAGCTTCGAGTAAGGAACCACCGAGGGCGGATCGAGCAGGCCCAGGCGCAGCGCCGTGCGCACGCTGCCGCGGAGCACGCTGTCGAGATCCGCTTCGGTAATCAGGTGGTCCGCCAGCGCGTCTTTGACGGCCGTCTTGTAGTCTTCGAAGACGGTCAGGAACATGTTGATCCCGGCCTTGATGGAAGCCGCCGCGGCTTGCTTCAAATTCGGATAGGCCTTGTGCTGGCTCACCAGGTTGCCGAGCGAGCCGGCATCGGTGCAGATGATGCCGTCCACGCCCCACTCCTTCACGGTGATGTCCTCGAGGATCGGATTCACCGTCATCGGCACGTGGTTCCAGGCGTTGTAAGAGGCCATGTAGGCGCGCGCGCCGCCGTCCTCAAATCCCATGCGGAACGGCACCGAATAATATTCGCGCAGCAGCCGCACATCGAAGTCCGACGACGAGCCGTAGCGGCCATGTTCGTTGCTGTTGGCCAGGAAGTGCTTGAGCAGGCTGGCGGCCTGCCAGTACTTCGGGTTGTCGCCCTGAATGCCGCGAATCAGTGCGGCCGCCATGGTGCCGTTGAAGAAGGGATCTTCGCCGTAGGATTCCTGCGTGCGGCCCCATCGCGGATCGCGCGCCAGGTCCGCGTTGGGCGTGAGCAGCACCAGGAACGCCTTCGCGTTCTCGCCATTTTCGAAGATGTAGCGCGCCTCGGAACCGATTACCGCGCCTGCCTGGCGCACCAGATCCGGGTCCCAGGTGCGCGCCAGGCCGACGCCTTGGGGAAACTGAGTGGTGGGCGTGGGCAGTGTTTTCGCACTTTCCGGAACGCCGGGAAACGCCTCGATGAGCTTTTGCATGGGCCCGCCGAGGACCACACCGCTGAGGGCTTCGCCGATCGCGGTGCCGCGAATGCCGAGCCGCGGAACCATCACCCCGGACGTGCCCAGGCTCGAGATCTTTTCGTCCAAAGTCATCAGCGAGAGAACGTTGTCGATGCGCTTCTCCGCGTCGAGTGCCGGGTCTTGAAACGGGTATTGATATTGGGCCAGCGCAGGTGCCGAAAATGCCGGAAACAGAACACTCAGGATCATCAAGGTCTTCATCGTGGAATTCCTTTCTTAATTACATCGCGGTCGCGCATCCGCTCCCTTACGGTCGCGGCTCTGATACTTACGGTCGCGGCTCGGAAGTGCGGCTCGGAGCCGCGCGTCAACGGGTTCGTGCCAGAGAACATCGCCACACTTTGTCCCACTGCACATCGATTTGCGCGAGGACGCAGGCCGCAAAAATGCTGAAAACCGCAAGCGCGACCGGCTTCATTCTATCTCCCGTCGAACCACCACTTGATCAGCGGCCACGCCACTGAATTGATCGCTGCCAGCACCGCAACAGCCAGCACAGATCCTGGAGTCAGCAATAAAGATGGGCCCAGTAAGAGCGAAGACTCGGGCCTTTCGCGATGGCGCAACAGGCGCTGCCGCCTCCACAGCCGCAGGTACGTGACTCCGACGACAAAATGCGCGATGGCAAGGACAGCATGCTCAACCGTGACTTCCCGTGCGATCCACATCGCTGCGCTGAAGAGAAAAAGGATCGCAGCCCACTTGTATGTCGTTTCCATTCTCGGCATGCCAGCCTCGTCCACTGTGGGGCGGGCTCTTCCGCCCGCCAGCCCATCTATCGCACCGGCACCGCTTCGATCCCCGGCAGCGCGCCTTGTTTGTCAATTCTCGACGCGATATGCTCCACGCCGACGGCGCAATGATGAGCCGGCTTTTGCGCGCTGCGCAGCAGCAGCCATTCTAACTCCGCACCAAGCGCGGGCCCAGCAGCGCGCCTGGTCCGGAAGCTGCCCTGTGGCTGGCGGAAATCGTGCTTCCAGTGCGAGCACATAATAGGAAGTCAATGGCAGTGACGATGAAGGACATCGCCCGGGAACTCGGGCTGTCCGTGGTGACCATCTCCAAGGTCATCCGCAACCACAGCGATATTTCAGAAGAGACGCGGCAACGCGTGCTCCGCCGCATCAAGGAATTGAACTACGAGCCGAATATGGCCGCCCGTGCGCTGGTCACGGGCCGAACCTATTCGGCCGGGTTGATTATTCCGGACCTGGTGCACCCGTTCTTCGCCGAAGTGGCGAGCGGCCTTTCCGACGTGCTCCGCCGCAGGAATTACAGCCTGCTGATCTCCTCCTCGCAGGGCGAGCCGGACCTGGAACGGCACGAGATCAAGCGGCTTCTCAGCCGGCGGTTGGATGCGCTGATGATTGCCTCCACGCAAACGACGGTGGAAAGCTTCCGCCGCATTGAAGAGCGGAAGGTGCCGTATGTTCTGATCGACCGCGCTTTTCTGGGGATGCCGGCGAACTTTGTCGGCGTGGACGACACTGCGGTCGGCCGGCTGGCGACCGAACACCTGATCTCGGTCGGATGCCGGCGAATTGCGCACATTCGCGGCGCCGCATCGAGCACGGCGATCGGGCGCCTGGAAGGTTATAACCAGGCCTTGGCGGCGGCCGATCTGAGTCAGCTCCAGGGCTACGTTGTGGTGGGGCGCTCGCCCGACGTGGATAGCTGGATCAGCGGCAGCGAGGCCATGAAGAAGCTGCTCGATCTCGACCCACGGCCCGACGGTGTGTTCTGTTACAACGACCCGATCGCGATTGGCGTGATCGATCGGATTCTCGAGGCCGGTTTGCGCGTTCCCCAGGATATTGCCGTGATCGGCTGCGGCGATCTTCATTTCGACAAGTCGCTGCGCGTGCCGCTGTCCAGCGTGGATCAACAGAGCAGAGCCATCGGCGAGCGCGCCGGGAAGCTGGTGCTGTCGCTGATCGAAGCCAAGGTCCCGCCGCAGCCAAAGAGCATCATGCTGCCGCCGACCCTGGTGCCACGGGAATCGACGCGGAGGAGTGCCTGACGGCGCGCCGCCACCGGCGGGTAACACGCTTCGGCATGTGCTACAATACAAATAGTCCCCACATTCTAATGCCTGCAACGGATTCACCTCGGCGCCTAATCGGCTCGGGGAGAGCAACTTTCTCAAAGCGGAGCGGGTGATTCTATGTTATATGACAGCACGAAACTTCTATTGCGCGGAATGCTGAGGTCGTTAGAGAGCCCCAACCAAGAAGGATGGGACGACCAGGTAGAGTCGGGCGGCGAGTGTCTCTACGAAATGCACCAGATGGCCCGCCCGCTGTACAAAGGTTACAGGACGGATGGGTTGAATCGGGCGCCGGCGCTGGTGCCGGTTTACGAAAGGGCGGCGCGTGCGATACCGCACGTGAAGTCCATGGTGAGGGCAATTCGCCGCAAGGATCAGGCTGCCGCGGTAGAGAGCGGCACGGCCGCCCTCGCTGAGATGTGACGCCCAGCCTCGGATGTACTGCACAGTACATTATTCAGCCCTGAGTGGCTACCTGCCGAGTAAGTAGGGCATCTTCATTCTTACTTACTTCCGCCGCTTGGACGGAGCCGGCAACTCAGGTAAGGACCTTCCATCGAGATCGGTGGCACCACGGACATTCCGCTGGGAAGCCGCGCTAAAGCGCAGAATTCAGCCGGCGCAATTTAGCATGAGATGGCGAGTGCGTTCCGTGCTACAATAGATGCGTAGTTTGACAGTTCCGCTAATTGAGGCCCTCGCATAGTCCGGCACAACCGTCTATCCTGCCCGCGATTCGCTGCTCTGCAAATTTCAGAAAGAAGATTTTAAGTGAAGAATATTTTCGTAGGAAACCTCAGCTTCGGGGCTACCGAAGATGCGGTCCGATCCATGTTTGAAGAATACGGCACGGTTGACCGTGTGAACGTTGTAACCGACCGGGACACCGGACGCGCCAGAGGCTTCGGGTTCGTGGAAATGAGTGTGGCTACCGAAGCCGACGCTGCCATTGCCGGCCTGAATGGTAGAGAACTCGATGGCAGGGCGCTGAATGTGAACGAGGCCCGGCCGAAAGAAGATCGCGGCGGATTCCGCAGCAACGGTGGTGGCCAGCGGCAAAACAAGCGCTGGTAAGGTAAAATGAGATTTGGGGGCGGCTCTCGAAACTGCCGTCCTCAAGTCCTCCTCTTGCGCGGGCTCGATCCGGCCGGTGTTGTTTGCGGGCCTGGGAAAGTTCGTGTGCATGGCATGACTGCAGTTCGAGCCGAACGGGAGAGCATAAAAAGGAGACAGCACCATGGCCACGCGATCGCGTACTACGTTCCAGAAACGACAGAAAGAAATGGCGCGCGCCGAGAAGCAGCGGGATAAGGCTGCCAAGCGGGCGCAACGGAAAGAGCAGGAGCACACCCCTCCAGTTGTGATTTCGCTGGAAGAGGCCGCGATCCTTCGTTCGTAAGCCGTCCGATCCGGCAGGGGGCCCGAGTTGCCTCCGCTCAATTGGCGGGCTTTTGATTCACGCATCGCTATTGTGCTTGTGAGCCGCATTTCTGAATCGGCTGCCGGGCACTAACTCAGCGTATCCTCAGATCACTCTCACCCTAACCGGCTCCGAATCCACGCCGCCGCATTCGATGCGCAACGGCACTTCGCCTTTCGGACAATCCTGCGGAGCCCGGGCGTTGATTTGCCGGCGTCCCTCAACAGGTTCGCCTACGAACTCGATCGCCATTCGCGCTTCGCCAAGCCACAACCGCAGGTTGCCCGGGTCCGCGTTCTCCGGGAGGCCCTCCACCCAGCACGAAAGGTAGCCACTTTCGGTGACGTTCACGCTGTTGGCTTCCCAGTGAAGCGAATCGCGCACGCCGGCGAGGCGCAGCGCGCAGAGGTTCTGCGTCCGGCCGTCCACCCCCTTTCACTCCAGCATGCAATGGGCTATGAATAGCAATCGGACCTTTATGCGATTCTCGACGAAGCACACCGCAATTCAGATTTCGCTCGGAGCCGTGCTGCTTGCCACTGCCGCTGCGGCGCAGGCGCCCACCGCTCCCGCGGCGCGCACGCACGCCTGGTGGCACGATGTCGACCCCGGTGTCCGCCCTTACACCGCCAATGCCAAGAAGCTGCCGTTGATCTCCGTCAAGGGCAACAAGTTCGTCGACCCGCAGGGCGCCACGGTGCTGTTCCGCGGTCTTTCCATCTCCGATCCCGATAAGCTCGAAATGCAAGGCCATTGGAATCGCGAGCACTTCGTAAAAGTTCAGGAGATGGGCGCGCACGTGGTGCGCATTCCCATCCACCCGGTCGCCTGGCGCGAGCGAACGCCGGCCGAGTATCTCAAGCTGCTCGACCAGGCGGTGGAGTGGTCGACCGACCTGGGAATGTATGTCGATGTCGACTGGCATTCCATCGGCAACCTCACCACTGGCGTTTTTCAAGACCCGATGTACGATACGTCGCTCCAGGAAACGTACCAGTTCTGGCGCATCCTGGCCCACCATTTCGCCGGCCACAACACGGTGGCGTTCTTCGAGCTCTTCAATGAGCCGACCACCTTTCGCGATCAGCTCGGTCCGGTTTCCTGGGACGAATGGAAGAAGATCAACGAGAACCTGATCACCATCATCCGCGCGAACCGCGCGCAGGCGATCCCGCTGGTGGCCGGCTTCGATTGGGCGTACGATCTGACCCCGCTGCACCTCAGCCCGATCGCTGCCGAGGGCATCGGCTACGTGGTTCACCCGTATGCCAACAAGCGGCCGCGGCCGTGGGAGCCGAAATGGGAAGAGGACTTCGGTTTTGCCGCCGCCACCTACCCCGTGGTCGCCACCGAGTTCGGCGGCTTCCAGCAGGGCGGAGCCGCCGGACAAACGCCGTACGGGCCGTCGATTATCAAGTACCTGGAAGGCAAAGGCATCAGTTGGATGGTCTGGTGCTTTGACCCGGAATGGGGTCCGACGCTGATCAGCGACTGGAACTACACGCTGAACGCGTCCGGCGAGTTTGCCAAGCAAGCCCTGCATGGAGAGATTCAATAGGGGACGGCCGCGGAATAATCGGTTCAACCGCCGCAACCGCTCCCTCATGGTCGCGGCTCCGAAAGGCGCCGGAAAGGTCGAGATGAATCTCGACCCGGCACGCAGGAATGCTTGCGCCACGGAGCTTACACCGCGCGCAGGCGCTCGGCGGCGGCTTCCGGGGTGAGGTCGCGCTGGTGCGCGGCGAGCATCTCATAGCCTACCAGGAATTTGCGCACCGTGGCCGAGCGCAGCAGAGGGGGATAGAAATGCAGGTGCATATGCCACTCCGGATGCGCCTGGCCATCGGTCGGGCTCTGGTGGAAGCCCATGCTGTAAGGGAAAGGCGCCGCAAAAAGACGGTCGTAGCGCGCGGTCAGGCGCTTGAGAATGTCGGCCAGGCCGTCGCGCTCGGCGTCATCGAGGTTATCGATGGCGGCGATGTGGCGCCGCGGCATCACCATCGTCTCAAACGGCCACACCGCCCAAAACGGCACCACCGCCATCCAGCTTGCGTTCTCCTCCACCAGCCGTTGCCGGCGCGCGGCTTCGAGCGCGGCGTAGTCGCAGATTAGGCACCGCGCGCGCGCTTCGCGCCACGCCAGTTGCGCAGCCTGTTCCTTTACGATCTCGTTCGGCAGGTGCGCGTTCGACCAGATCTGGCAATGCGGATGCGGGTTGCTGCAGCCCATCATGGCGCCGCGATTTTCGAAGATCTGCACGTGGCGGATATACTCGCGCGCGCCCAACTCGCGGTATTGCTCGGCCCAGGTGTCGACCACACGGCGGATGTCGGCGGCCTCCATGTGGGCGATGGTGAGATTGTGTTTGGGTGAAAAGCATACCACGCGGCAGATGCCCGGCTCGCCTTGCGCCACCAGAAGCCCGCTCTCGTCGAAGCCGTCCGGCGGCGTCTCGGGCCGCAGGGCGGCGAAGTCGTTATCGAAAACGAAGGTGGATGTGTAACTCGGATTGCGGGCGCCGCCCGCGCGCGCATTGCCGGGGCAGAGGTAGCAATCGGGGTCGTATTCGGGCTGCGCCGCGCGAGCGGTCTCTTCCACCTGCCCCTGCCACGGCCGCTCGGTGCGATGCGGCGATACCAGCACCCATTCGCCGGTCAGCGGGTTGAGCCGGCGGTGCGGATCCTGTTTCCAGTCGAACATGAAGTCACATGGTAACCAAACGCAGCGGCGGGGCGGGGAGCCGCCCGGCAGGCGTATTACAATAAGCCTTCCATGTCTGAACCCTCCAAATTCCTTCTTGCCGACCGCCAGATCCCTTCGGTTTGGGTGAACGTGCTGCCGTCGCTTCCCGAGCCGCTCGCCCCGCCTCTGCATCCGGGCACTCATCAGCCGCTTGGCCCCCAGGATCTGGCGCCGATCTTTCCGATGGAATTGATCGAGCAGGAGTTCTCCCCGAAGCCGGAGATCGATATCCCGGGCGAAGTGATGGACATCTATCGCCTGTGGCGCGCCACGCCGCTCTATCGTGCGCGGCGCCTGGAGAAGGCGCTCGATACGCCGGCGCACATTTATTACAAGTACGAGGGCACCAGCCCGGCCGGCAGTCACAAGCCCAACACGGCGGTTGCACAAGCTTATTACAACAAGCGCGCCGGCATCCGCCGCCTGGCCACCGAGACCGGGGCGGGGCAGTGGGGCAGCGCGCTGGCGCTGGCCTGCCGGATGTTCGGCATGGAATGCACCGTCTACATGGTGCGCGTGAGCTACGATCAAAAACCGTATCGCCGCATGATGATGCACGTCTGGGGCGCGGAGGTTTTCGCCAGCCCCAGCGAACAGACGCACGCCGGCCGCGGCGTGCTGGCCGCGCACCCGGATTCGCCCGGCAGCCTGGGTATCGCCATCAGTGAAGCCGTGGAGGACGCCGCCACCCACGCGGATACCAATTACTCGCTGGGCAGCGTGCTCAATCACGTGCTGATGCACCAGACCGTGATCGGCCAGGAAGCCAAGCTGCAGATGCAGATGGCGGGCGAGGAGCCGGACGTGGTGATCGGCTGTTTCGGCGGCGGCAGCAATTTCGGCGGCCTGGCGCTGCCTTATGTGCTGGACCGCCTGGCCGGCAAAGGCCCGCGCATCCTCGCCATCGAGCCTTCCGCCTGTCCCACCCTGACGCGCGGCAAGTTCACCTACGATTATGGCGACACAGCCAAGCTCACGCCGCTGGTAAAAATGTTCACCCTGGGGCACGACTTCGTGCCGCCGGGCATCCACGCCGGCGGGTTGCGCTACCACGGAGCCTCGCCGCTGATCAGCCACCTGGTGAAGCTCGGGCACATCGAAGCCAAGGCCTACACGCAGCTCCCGGTGTTCGAGGCAGCCATCCAATTCGCGCGCACCGAGGGCATCCTGCCAGCGCCCGAGAGCGCGCACGCCATTCGCGCCGCGGTGGATGAAGCGCTCGCCGCCAAGGAAGCGGGGCGCGGCAAAGTCATTCTCTTCGGTCTCAGCGGCCACGGCCATTTCGACCTCGCCGCCTACGAGAACTACATCTCCGGCAAGCTGGTGGACTACGAGTATCCCGGCCGGGAGATTGCCGAAGCGATTGCGGCGATCGATTCAGGATCGTAGCGCCGGCGGTTTGAGCAACGCTGTCTTGGGCGAGCGCGCTGGGCCGGGGCGCGGGCTCAACAACGCTCGCAGGGGATAATCCGCCGGCTGGCGTTCCTTGACAGGCTGTTGTCAAATATGACAACATCAGTTGGAGATGAGTTGTGTGAACGAGCGGATGGCAGATGACTCGGAAAACGCGCCCCGTATCATGGATCAGGGTGGCACTGAAGGAATTCGAGACGTTCCCCGAGGGGGTCAGGCTGATCTGTCTTTCAGCCCTGACGATCGCCGCTGAGGGAGGTAAGGCCGATACCGCAAAGCCGATGCACGGAATGGGCTCAGGCGTGTTTGAGATCCCTGCCATTCAGGGGCGATGCATTCCGAGTGGTCTACACGGCGCAACTCGCCGATGAGATCCGGGTAGTTCACGCGTTCCAAAAGAAATCGACGCAGGGCATCAAGACGCCAAAACGTGAGGTCGATCTGATAAAGAACCGGCTGAAGAGATTGAAGGAAATGCTGCAATGAAAAAGGAGAAGCTGGACGTTGTGCGGGGGAGCGGAAATGTGTTCCGCGATCTGGGGCATGAGAACGCGGATTCGGAACAGTTCAAGGCCATTCTGGCCGCCGAAATCATTAAGGCGCTCGATCGGGAGGGCCTGAGCGTGCGCGCCGCGCAGGTCCGCACGGGGACTGCCGCGGCTGACTTCTCGCGTATCCGCAATGCGGACCTCGGGCGATTCACTGTGGATAGGCTCATGTCAATCATCAATCGTCTCGGGTCGCACGTCGAAGTGAGAGTCCGGGTCCGGCCTACGGAACGCACGTCTCTTGAGACGAGGGTCTGACGGAAGTGCGGCACCCCGCAACTCCGGCCGCGGCACGCCAGTTGCTTCCGTAATGCGCGCTGCGCCACACTGAGAGGGGTTCCTTTCGATCCTTATGCCCGATTTTTGCAGTTGCGGCGCCGAGCTTCCACCGGATGCATTGTTCTGCCACAAGTGCGGCAAGCCGCAGAGAGAACTGCCGGAAGTGGCCACTGAAGCGCGAGCGCCAGCGCCAGTTGTGCTGCCTCCGCTCGGACCGCAGCCGCCGCCGGCGCCGCTCGATTTCCGCAATCCGCTGGCGCTGAAGATTGCCATGCTGGTGGCCCTGGGCGCGACGGTCCTGTTCTTTGTGCTGCCGTTCGTCAACTGGCTCGCCGCGGGCTTCTTCGCGGCGTTCCTCTATCGGCGCAGATCCGGCTCGCTTCTGAACGTCTGGGCGGGCGTGCGCATGGGCTGGATCACAGGCCTGCTGGCCTTTGTTCCGGCCGCCATTATGTCGCTGGCGGTCGAGCTTCCGGCCGCGCTCTCGGGCCGCCTGGCCAATACCTACGAGCAGCAGATGAGGAGTTTCCCGGTCCAAGACCCCGCCGCCATCCAATGGGCCGCCGGGTTCATGGCGACCGGCCCCGGCGTTGCAGTCGTGCTCACGTTCACGCTCATCACGCTGTTTATCTTTATTACATTTCTCAGCATGGCCGGCGGCGCGCTGGCGGCCAAGCTCGGCCAGGCTAGCCCGCCGCGGGGCGGGAGTAGCGCTTGACCAACGCCACCGCCGCGAAAATCACTAGCATCGCCGCCGATTCTCGCGGGCCAAACGGCTCGCGGTAGAACAGCCACCCCAGCGCCACCGCCACCACCGCGTTCACGTACGGGTAAATTGAAACCACGGCTACCGGTAGCCGGTCCATCGAATAAACGAACGCGCTATAGCCCACCAGCGAACCGAAGACCACCAGGTAGAGCAGCGCGCTGACGCCGCGCGTGCTCCAGTGCACGGGATGGTGCGGGACCAGCAACGCAAAGGGCACCATCGTCAGTGCGGCTGCCAGTTGATGAATGCCGCCCGCCACCACCGGGTGGGCCTTGCCCGCGTGGCGCCGTTGATAAATGGAGCCGAACGACCAGCCGGCCATGCCGATTTGCAGGACCAGGAAACCGATCAGCAGGCTGTGGCCGGCATACTGCGGGCCGGCGCCCGGCGTCACCAGCAGCGCCGCGCCCGCCATGCCCAACGCCATCGCCCCGATGGTAGGTGCGTGCAGGCTTTCGCCGCCGGGCAGCAGCGCTTCCACTCCCACCATCCAGAATGGCGACATGGCCACGATCAGGCCGGCCATGCCGCTGGGGATGAGGGTCTCGGAGACCACTAGCGCGCCGTTGCCGATGGTGATCGTTCCCAGGCCGGCTATACAGGCCGCCGCCAACTCCTTTCCACGCGGAATATGCAGGCCGCGGTACCAGGCAAACGCCAGCGTCAGCGCCCCGGAAATCGAATAGCGCACCGCGACCAGCGTGAGCGGCGGAAAGGTCTCGAGCGACATCCGTATGCCGAGGTAGGTGGTGCCCCAAAAGAAGCACACCGCCGCCAGAGCCAGATACGGTTTGAACAGGGGATGCTGGGACAACCCTCAGCTTAGCATCGGCAGGCGAGCGGCACCGCCTCGCTGTCAGCGAGGAACCGGTATTCTGTCCGGGCCGTCCGGCCGCGGATCCAACTCCTACCGCCTCAATTCCCCTAAGAGCCAGGCGCGGGCCAACCTCCAGTCCCGCATGACTGTTTCGGCGGATACGCCGACAACTTCAGCCGTCTCCTTCACGTCAAGTCCCGCAAAGAAGCGCAATTCCACGATGCGCGCCTTCCGCGGATCGATTTCAGCGAGCGCGCTCAGCGCCTCGTCGAGCGCGATGAGTTCCTGTGACCGCTTCGAGGACAGATCGACGGCCTTCTCCAGATCTACTACGTGCGGCATCCGTCCGCGCTTCGCCGCAGAACGCCGGCGTGCGCGGTCCAGCAGGATTCGCCGCATCATGGTGGCCGAGACGGCAAAGAAATGCGCACGATGCTGCCAATCCAACTGATCGACATCGACGAGGCGCAGATAGACCTCCTGCACAAGGTCCACCGCCTGCAGCGACATTCCCGGACGCTCGTTTTGCAGAAAATGGCCGGCCAGGCGGCATAGTTCGTGGTGCACTCGTGGCACCAGCGCGGTCAAAGCCTGCCGATCGCCGCCGGCCCACGCACGAAGAAGCTCTGTCGTTTCCGGTCGCGGCGGATCCGCCATAAACTCCCCTCCGCCAGATTATACGTCCACGGGAGGAAAGCCGATACCGGACGCCGCCGGCCCACCAGGAAAAATCTTTTCCCCGATGGCAGTTTTTTTCGCCGGATTGCGCCTTTGGAGGTGTACGCAAACGACGAGTCATGAATTTGCAGTTTGCGTTACAGGAGGAGAAATCGTCATGAACGCGACACAACGGGTAATAACCACAACTCTAAGCGCAGCGATTGCGGGGATGCTGTTCGTTCCCGCGGCAAGCGCGTGCGGCTATCCAACACAGCCGCAAAGTTCTCTCACCACTCAGCAACTGCGGCTGGATCCGCAGAATCCCCTGGAGGCAGCTACCTCGGCGGGTCTTGCTCGCGACCAGCGTGCCGCATCGAATGGGAGCAGCATCTCGATCGTGGGGATGTGGAACATCCAGTTTATTTCCATGGGCAACACAATGCACACTCCAGGCATTCCGGACGGAGCCCAGATCGACTTTGGATATGGCCAGTGGCACAGCGACGGAACTGAATTCTTCAATTCAGGCGGCCGCGCCCCGGCCACGCAGAATTTTTGTCTGGGGGTCTGGCAGCAAACCGGGCGCTACACTTACGTGCTCAACCATTTTGCCCTGAGTTACGACGCCACAACGGGACTTTTGAACGGCAAGGTCAACATCACTGAAACCGTTACTCTGTCACCTGGCGGGACCAAGTACAGCGGCACGTTTACGATTACTGTGTTCGATACCAACGGAAACCAGGTCGACCGCCTTACCGGCCAGATTACCGGCGACCGGATCACGGTGGACACGACGGCTCCCTGAGACGGGGCGGACGAGTCGGGATGGACGAATCGCGGCTGGGGCGGCGCGGCGAAAGCCCAGCCGCCTTCCGCACCAAAAATGACGTTGTCCGGGGAACCGGACGGCGGCGCGTTCGCTGGAGCGCGACGCGTCATAATACGGAGGAGGCGCGGTTACCCGAATGAGCATTACTCCGGAACGCTGGAAGGAAATCGAGGAACTGTACCACGCCTCCGTGGACCAAGCGCCGGAGAGACGAGACTCGCTTCTGGCGAAAACGAGTCCCGAAGTTCGCGAGATCGTTCAACGGTTATTGTCACAGGAAAAGACGGGCATCCTGGACCGGCCGGCCTGGGAGGCCGAAACGGAGTTGCTCACACCATCGCCCGCCATCGGGCCCGGGTCGAGCCTGGGGCCTTATTGCATTGAAGCCAGCGTGGGCACCGGGGGCATGGGAGAGGTTTTCCGCGCGTCGGACACCCGTCTTGCGCGGAAGGTCGCAATCAAGGCCATCCGCGCCGGTCGCTCTTCGGCGGGAATTGAGTTGCGGTTCCTCGGCGAGGCGCGCGCGGCTTCGGCGCTCAACCATCCCAACATCATTACCATTTACGATGTCGGCACTTTGGAAGGACAGCCGTACATTGTTATGGAGTGGATCGAGGGCCAGACGCTCCGCCAGAAACTGACGCAGGGCCCCCTATCCATAACGGAGGTTCTCGGGATCGCCTCGCAAATCTTAGACGCACTGGCCGCGGCGCACGAAAGCGGGATCATACACCGGGACCTGAAGCCCGAAAACATTATGGTGAATGCGAGCGGCCGGATCAAAGTACTCGACTTTGGCATCGCCAAGCGCATGGCAATGCCGGAAGATCCAACTCTCGACTTCGTTCCAGGGAATACCTTCGGTTTCGTGGTGGGCACACCGGGGTATATGTCGCCGGAGCAGGCCCGGGGCGAGCAGCTTGATTTTCGCTCCGACCATTTCTCATTCGGCGCGGTGCTCTACGAGCTAGCGGCCGGACGGCGGGCATTCGCCGGTAAATCGACCGCGGAGGTGCAGGCGGCGATTCTGCTGCACCAGCCCGAACCGTTGACGAGCCTGAATCCGCAGGCTCCGGCGCCGCTTCAGTGGGTGGTGGAACGTTGTCTCAAGAAGGCTCCGCGCGATCGGTTCGAATCGACGGAGGAACTGCGGCGCGAGTTCTCCGCAATCGTCACGCGGGCCGGCCAGCTTGTGGCGGCTTCCCCGCCCGTCAACAACATCCCAACGCCGCGATCCGCCTTAATCGGGCGCGAAGCGGAGCTTTCCCGATTGCTAGACTTGGTGGCCGATCCGGATCTCCGCATCCTGACACTGACCGGAGCGGGAGGAATCGGCAAGACCAGGCTGGCAGTGGAACTCGGGCGTCAAGTTGCGGATCAATTTGCCGGAGGCGCTTGTTTCGTGCAACTCGAGAAGGTTAGCGATGCCAGTCTTGTGCCATCCGAAGTGGCTCTGGCTTTAGGCGTCGCTCAGTGGCCGGGCGCCGACCCGGAAGCGGCCATTGCGAATCATTTAAGGCAGCTCGCGGGGCCGGTGTTGCTGGTGCTGGATAATTTCGAGCACGTGCTGGAAGCCGCCGTTTTCGTGGCTCGTCTGGCTTCGGACCGCCTGAAGGTGGTGGTGACGAGCCGGGCGGCTCTGCGGGTTTCCGGAGAGTACGAGATTGCCGTTCCTGCATTGAATTCCGGCTATGGCGCGGGGCGCGAGGAGATGGCGCGCTCCCCGGCAGTCAGATTATTTCTCGAACGAGCCACGGGCCTGCGCGGTTCCACGATGGACTCGGAGCAACTGGGAATCGTGTCGGCGATCTGCAACCGGCTGGATGGCCTGCCGCTAGCGATCGAACTGGCGGCGGCCCGCACCAGGCTGTTTCCGCTGAAGACGCTGCAGGCGCGTCTGGACGATCCTCTGGCGGTGCTGGTTGGCGGTCCGCGGGATTTACCGCAGCGGCAGCATACGCTTCGGGCGACCATCGACTGGAGTTACAACCTGCTCGATGCGGAGCACCGGAAGCTGTTCCGCCGTATGGCCGTATTTGTCGGCGGCGCCACCGTCGAAGCGATCGAGGCAGTCTGCGACACTCGCCAGGATTTGAAGGCCAATCTGTGGGACGCGCTGGAACTGCTGGCCGACAACAGCTTAATTCGCCGCATTGACTTCGACGAAACGGAGCCGCGATTCGCGCTGCTCGAAACCATGCGGGAGTATGGCCTGGAGCAGTTGGCCGCCGCGAATGAAGAGCATTATACGCGCAAAGCGCACGCGGCCTACTGCCTGGTCTCCGCGGAAGAGGAGGCCCCTGCCATGCGCCGGGAGCGCACCGGAAAACATCGATTCGACGCCGACCTCGGGAACTTTCGCGCGGCTCTCGATTGGCTCGCGATGAACGGCGAGGTGGAGTGGGGACTGCGACTGGTAATGGCGTTGGGGGTATATTTCTTTTCGCTCCGTCTCCACACCGAAGGGCTGGACCGCCTCTCGCGGCTGCTCGCACTTCCGGGCGTGGAACGCTTTCCGCGCCTGCGCAACTATGGCAAGTTCTGGCAGGCCGACTTCGCTTTCGAGGGGTTCAATTCCGGTTTCACCGGCTATTACGAGGCATGGAAGCTTTTCGAGGAAGCCAACGACCGGCAGGGCATGTTCCACGCCGCACATCGAGTGGGTTACAACCTCAGGTTTATCGATATGGCGGAAGCTCAACGATGGTCGGAGCGAGCCGTGGAACTGGCGCGGGAAACTGGCCATCCGGCCATGCTCGCGGGCGCCCTCAGCAACCTCGCTGACGTCGTGAAGGCCGGAAATCAAACGTACGCGCGAGCGCTGTATGTGGAGGCGATGCGTTTATTCGAGTCGTCGGGTGACGAAGAGAATGCGATCTGGTCTCTCAGCCATCAGGCCGACCTCTACCGGGAAGAGGGAAACGAGACTCAGGCCCGTTCGCTCCATCAGGATGCCCTGAGAAGGTTCCGGCAACTGGGCCTTTCGCACGGCGTTGCATCGTGTCTACACGATCTGGCGGGCCTGGATGCCGCCGGCGGGCGGCTCGCGGAGGCGCGGCGTTTATACCGGGAATCCTTGCGCCTTTATGGACCGGAAAACCCGGCCGATCTTCCGCGTGGCTTGGAGTCGTTGGCTGAAGTGGCGATCCAAGGCGGGCAGCCGGATCGCGCTCTGGCGCTGGCCGGAGCGGCAGCCGCGATCCGGAAGCGATTTCACGCCCGCGCCACGAATCCGGTGCGGCGCGCCGAGGTTGAGAAGAAAATCGATCTTGCGCGCAAGGACGCCGGAGGGGAAGCGGCCGCGTTCTGGATGAAGGGCTGGAACATGAGCCTCGAAGAAATCATCGAGTACGCGGTGCAGGATGGAGACGATACATGAGCGAATTCCTAAGGGCTATCAGGGGCGCGGTGATTCGGCCGGAGGATGCGGAATACGAATCCGCGCGCCGCGTGTACAACGCCGATATCGATCGAAGACCTCTGTTGATTGTTCAATGCGCCGGCGCCGCGGATGTCGTTCACTGCGTGAATTACGCGCGAGAGAACAAACTTCTCATAGCGGTGCGAGGCGGTGGTCACAGCGCCCCCGGATTCGGCACGTGCGACGGCGGCATCGTCATCGATTTGTCGCGGATGAGAAGCGTTCGAGTGGACCCGGAGCGCCGTACCGCGAAGGTGGAAGGCGGGTGCACCTGGGGCGATGTAGACCGCGCCACCCATCCGTTCGGACTGGCCACTCCCGGCGGCATCATCTCCACCACGGGAGTGGGAGGCCTCACCACCGGCGGCGGATTTGGCTACCTCTCGCGCCGTTACGGACTCGCCTGCGATAACCTGATTTCCGCGGACATCGTAACGGCAGACGGGCAGATCCGGACGGCGAACGCGGATCGCAACGCAGATCTTTTCTGGGCCATCCGCGGCGGGGGCGGCAACTTTGGAATCGCTGTCTCGCTTGAGTTTCGTCTACACCCGGTTACTCAGCTTTACGCCGGTCCCATTTTGTATCCACTGGAGCAGGCCGCCGGAGTTCTGCGGTTATTCCGCGACTTCATGCGTAACGCTCCGCGCGAGGTGAATGCTTTCTTTGCATTCCTGATTGTGCCTCCCGGTCCGCCATTTCCCGAGTCCCTGCATGGGAAGACGGTCTGCGCCATCATGTGCGCATGCACCGGTGACGTTGGGAAGGCTGAGATTGTCACGAAGCCGTTGCGAGAGTTCGGGCCTCCACTGCTGGCCTTGCCTCATCCGATGCCCTACCCATTTCTCCAGTCGCTTTTCGATGGTCTGCTGCCGCCCGGGCTGCATCACTACTGGAAAGCGGACTTCATGCGCGAATTGACCGATGAAGCCATTGCCGAACACGTCAAATTCGGGCCGCGCATTCCGACCGTCAACTCCGCCGTCCATATTTACGCGATGGATGGCGCCGTCCAGGATGTTGGCGCGAACGAAACCGCGTTCGCTTACCGCGACGTGAGGTTTGTCCACATTATCGCTGCCGTCACTCCCGATCCGGCTACCTTACCCCTCTATCGCGAATGGACGCAGCATTACTGGGCGGCGCTCCATCCTCATTCGGCGGGAGGCGCCTACGTCAATTTCCTGATGGAAGAGGGCAAGGAGCGCATCGCAGCGAGCTATCCGGGAAATCGACCGCGGCTCGCGGCAATCAAGGCAAAGTACGATCCTCTGAACATGTTCAGAGTGAATCAGAACATCCAGCCGGCGAAGTAACCCTGCCGATCACATTTCGGCGCTGGCCGGGTCCATCAACCGCCGGACGGCGGAGATCCGGTTAGCCGGAATTCCGCACCGCCTTGCGTGCTCCTGAAGGATTTCCACATTCGGCGCCCAGTATATGCAGTACACTTTGTTGTCGGTTACGTAACTGTGGAGCCATTGGATTTCCGGGCCCAAGTCACGAAGAACGCTCAACGATTTCTGCGCGGCCTCCCGAAGCTGCTCCGGAGTCATATCCCCCGCCCCCGGGATCTCGCGCTCGATGACAAACTTCGGCATCCAGCCATCCTATCACGGCGGTTTCCCAGCAGCCTGACTTCGGGGCACGGCGGGCGTTCCTCTACAACACCGGTGGCAGCGGCACGCGCAGACGGCCTTGGAAGATTTCGCCGAAGGCTTCCAGCACTTCGCCGTGCAGCGCGCCGTTATCGGCCAGCAGGTGGTCGGATTGGGTCGGGCTGTGCGGCGCGCCGCGCATGTCGGAAACGCGGCCGCCGGCTTCGGTCACCAGCAGCGTGCCCGCCGCCACGTCCCAAGGCTTGAGGCCGAACTCCCAGAACAGGTCCAGGCGCCCGCACGCCACAAAGGCCAGATCGAGCGCCGCCGACCCGGTCCGGCGTACGCCGTGCGATGCCATCGCCAACTGGTAATAGAAATGGATGTTCACGTTGTGATGGCGCTTGCGGCTGGGAAATCCGGTGGACGCCAGGCTGTCGGCCAGCCGCCTGGTCTGGGAAACGTGAATGCGCCGGTTGTTCAGATAAGCTCCGGCGCCGCGTTCGGCGGTGAACAACTCCTGGTGGATGGGGTCGAACACAACGCCGGCCAGCATCTCACCCGCCCGCGCCAGGCCGAGCGTCACATTAAACGCCGGAAAACTGTGCGCGAAATTGGTAGTGCCGTCGAGCGGGTCCACGTACCAGCAGTATTCGGCTTGAGCGTCATGGCCGCCGCCCTCTTCGGCCACGATTCCATGCGAAGGGTAGTGCGACCGCAGCCGCTCCACCACCAGCTTTTCGCTGGCACGGTCGGCTTCCGTCACCAGGTCGAATTCGCCCTTGAGTTCGAACGCCACCCGCCGCTCGAAGTACTGGCCCAGTAAGGCGCCGGCTTCGCGGGCGATTTCCACGGCTGTTTCGAGGTAGGGCATGGGCGAGAAGTCGGCCTCCAGGCCTAACCCTGTTCGACCACGTAGTTGATGTCGTGCTTGAAGATGAAGAGGTTCGGCTCGCCTTGGCGGGTAATCCGGATGAAGGAGTGATCGTAGTATTCGATCACGCCCGTCACTTCTTCGCCGCCGGCCAGCTTAACGCGCACGGGTGTCGCGTTCTCAATCAACTGTTTGAGGTACTTGACCTCTTCCAGCGTGTGCTCAGGCGCGCGCGCGGACCTTGGTTGTTGTATCGTACGCTTCTCCTAACGCTTCTTCCGGCTATCGGGCTTCAGCGTAACCTGTTCCGCCGGCGAACCCGTCCTAGCCTCCGCTTCCCCATAATAGCCGTTGCGCGCCGAGGCCCGCAATTCGGGAGATTTGAGCCGCACTTCCAGCTTGTGAAAACTCTCCTTGGTAAGCGGCACATCGTGCGGGTAGAAGCCCAGCAGGTATTCGGTGCGCAGCTCGGCGATGATGGAGCTGAAGGCGTGGTCGAGTTGCGGGCCCTCCGAGAGCAGGAAGGCGCGCCCGCCGGTGCCTTCCGCCATAAATTCCAGGGCGTGCTCGCCGCCGATGTTGCGTCCCGCGTCGTTGGTGATCGGCATCACGATCACCGGATAAATCACCGCGTCGGCCAATTGCGCCGCTTCGAGCGCCCGGTGACTGTCGATCTTGCTGGTGGTCTCGCCGCCATCGCTCACCAGCACCAGCGCCTTGCGGCCCTCGCGCAGCTCCAGGTCGCGCGACGCCAGCCAGATGGCGTCATACAGAGAAGTCCCCGCCGAGCCGTGAATCTGGCGCAGCATGGCTTCGAGAGACACGATGTTGTGAGTGTAGTTGTGCACCTGCGTCACCAGATCGTCGAAGGTGTAGAGCGACACCTGGTCCTGGGGATTGCGGTCTGAAAGCAGGGCGCGGATGAAGCGCACGGCGGAATCGGTTTCGAACTTCAGATCCTGGTTAGTAGAGCCGCTGACATCCACCAGCAGCGCTACCGAGAGCGGTTGATTGGTCTCGCGTTCGAAGACCGCCACGTCCTGGCGCACGCCGTTGTCGAAGACCTGGAAGTCGTCCTTGCCCAGCGAGCCCACCAACTGGCCGGCGCGGTTCTTCACCGTGGCGATGATGTGCACCAGGTTGACTTTGACCGGAATGACGAGATCCTGAGCGGCCAGCGGCAGCGCGGCTGCGAGCAGCGTGCAGCAGATCAGCCGGCCGGCCGCACCGGGTGTGGGGTTCACTGACTTACCGCGCCAAAGGCACATCGGGGTCCCACGCTCCTTCCACCCAGACCGCGCCATCGGCAAAATGCTCTTTTTTCCAGATTGGCACGCGCTTCTTGAGGCGGTTGATGCCCTCGAGCGCAGCCTCGAATGCGGGGCGCCGGTGAGCCGCTGTCACCACCACCGCCACGCTGGTTTCCCCCACCAGCAAACGGCCCAGGCGGTGCGCCATGGCAACATGCTCGAGCGCGAAAGCGGCGGCCAGCTCGCGGCCGATTTCCGCCATGGTACGCAGCGCCATCGGCTCGTAACCCTCGTAATCGAGGTACAGCGTGCGCCGGCCGCCGGTGTGGTTGCGGACCGTACCTTCGAACGTCACCACCGCGCCTTCGCTGCCCTCCAGCAGCCGCGCCGCCAGGCGGCGCGCATCGAGCGACCGGTGGGTGATGGCGAAATAGTTGCCGCCTTCTTCGATTTCCAGACCGTCAACAGGTTGTTCCGAGCCGCCGCTGACCGGCGGCAGGAGCGCGATCTCGTCGCCTTCGGCGATTTTCGTGGCCGGCTCAGCGAACGCCCGATTCCGCGCCACCACGATACTCCCCGCCATCTTCCCGATGGCCGGCGAGAGCGCCGCGTACCGATCCAGCACGGCGCGCAGATCGGCGCCTTCGGCGAACTCGGCGTCCTCCGAGCCGCGGCCGACCAGGTCCTTCAAGACACCGAAGAACAACACCCGCGCGCGCATCTGTATCGTCTGGAATTCTCAGTCTATCAGACGGTTGCGGGCGGCTCTCCGTTGCGCCCTTGTTGCTCGTGAAACACCCCGAATGGCAGCCGCCCGGCGCCGGAAGCCGGCTTCCAGTCGTGGCGCGGGCTGTCCAGCCTGCGGAGCCGAGATTCGTCTCGGTTCTTCCCGGCATCTGCGGCGCAAAAATCGGCTTGACGTCAACTATATAATAGGCGATATATATATTAGCATGTCCAGAGATCCGCGCGACTTCCTGCCGATTCACAATAACTGGTTTCATATTTTGCTCTCGCTAGTTGGGGCCGAGCAGCATGGCTACGGCATCATGCAGGAAGTCCTCGAGCGGACCAACGGAACGGTCCGTCTTTGGCCCGCCACTCTTTATGGCTCGCTCAAGCGGCTGATCGGCGACGGGCTGATCGAGGAATCCGATGAGCGGCCGGTAGCGGAACTGGATGACGCACGCCGCCGCTATTACAAGCTGACAAAGCTCGGCCGGACCGTGCTCGAACTGGAATGCGAGCGGCTGCAAGAGATGGTCCGCATGATGCAAAAGAAGCGCAAGCAGGAGGCCTACTGATGAACCCCCGCGTCAGCATCTGCCTGGCTCTCTATCGGCGCCTGGCGAGCGCCTATCCGCACGAGTTTCGAATGCTGTACGGAGGGGATCTCGACCGGCTGGGCGAGGATGCCATTCCGGAAGTCTCGCGGCGCTACGGTCTGCTTGGGCTCCTGCGGCTCCTCGCCGATATTTCGATCCGGTTGCCGGCCACCTATTTCACCGAGATCCGGCAGGACACCGTCTACGCGCTGCGTAAGCTGGCCCAGTCGCCCGGTTTTACCGCCGTGGCCGTGCTTTCGCTCGCCATCGGCATTGGCATGTGCTGCGTGGCCCTCAGCGAATCCCAGTCCATCGCAGGGCCGCCGCCGGGCGTGCGCGATCCCGCGGCCCTGGTGACCATAAGAGGCCAGGTTTCGTATCCGTACTTCGAGCGCTATCGCGATCAGCACCAGGCGGTGGCGAATGCAACGGCCTTTTTGGGATTAGTCCCGTTCGCCGTGGCGTTCACGGGAGACAAGCACACGCGTGCGGAACGAATTTACGGACACCTGGTTTCCCCCGAGTATTTCACCACCTTGGGTGTGACGCCGGCCGCCGGCCGGTTCTTCGCGCCGGAAACCGAGAAGCCCGGTATGCCTCCCGTGGTGGTGATCAGCGACCGCTTCTGGCGCAAGCACCTGGGCGCAGACCCGCTCGCCGTGGGACGCACGCTACGGCTGAATGGTTCGATGGCAACCATCGTCGGCATCGGCCCGAAAGATTTTCTAGGTATTTGGCCGGCCAACCCCGCCGACCTGTTCGTGCCGTTGACGTGCGCCGGATCGCTGGCTCCGGAACTCGGCGGCGATCCACTCCACGCCCAGGATCGCGAAATCTTTCGCGTCGTGTTCCGCCTGCCGCAAGGCGTGCCCATCCCTGCGGCGGAGGCCGCTCTCGACGCGGCCACCCGCAGTCTCGACAGAGAAAACGGAATCCAAAACGATCGGGATCGCAAGGGCCGCGTGGTGCGGCTCATCCCGGCCGGCACCGTCATGTATATGACGCCTGACCTGACAGCATACATACGCACGTTCAACATAGTCCTGTGGACCCTGGTTCTGTCGCTTCTGTGCGCAAACTTGGCCAGTCTGCTGCTGGCTCGCGGGAGCCAGAGAAGGCGGGAAATCGCCGTCCGCCTTTCGGTGGGAGCCAGCCGGCCGCGCCTGGTACGGCAGTTCCTGACCGAGAGCGTGCTTCTGTCTTTCTCGGGCGGCGTCGCAGGCATCGCGCTGGCCTATGGGCTGGCGCGCGCAATCAATTCCATGCCCGTGCCTTCCGCGACCCCGTTTGAATTCAACTGTCAGCCCGATTTCCACGTGCTGGCGATCACGCTGGCGGTAGCGCTCGCCGCCGGCATCGGCTTCGGCCTGGCACCGGCCCTATCCTCGGTGCGCGCTGACATTGGCCTCACTTTGAAGCAGGGTGCGCAAGCGCCGCTGGTCGGCTATCGCCGCTTCGGTCTGCGCAATCTCTTCGTCGTGGGCCAAATGACTGCATCGCTGATGCTCCTGCTGCTCACCTGGTACATGGTCACAGGCTTCCTGAACAGCGCCCACCTCGACCCCGGTTTTGAGACCGCCAACCTCAACCTCATTTCATTGGACCCTGTGCGCGACGGTTATTCCGCCGAGGCAACCGCGGCGCTGCTGAGCGGACTGCCGGAGGAGTTATCGCGCGTCACCGGAGTTCGTGGGGTGACCTTGACCGATAGCGTGCCGTTCGCCGGCCTTGCCGCCGAGCAAGCCAACACCCGCGTGTCCGCTTCCGCGGGAGCTGGAAAGACCGGACAGGTGCTGCACGCCGTTTTCAGGGAGCGCATCGGAGCCGGTTACTTCGTCACGCTCGGCGTACCTCTCTTGGGCGGTCGCGAATTCGATCGGCGGGATCAGCAACTGGATGACTCGTCGGAAACAAAAGGCGCCCCGGCAATTCCAGCCATCCTCAATCAGACCGCCGCGCACGAGTTGTTCGGCGCCGAAGAGCCGATTGGCCGCCGCGTCCGCGAGGGCGAAATGAACTACACGGTGGTTGGCCTGACGCACGATGTGCAGTCCGGGCTCCTGATGACCAAGACAGTGGCTACCGTGTTTCTGCCGCTCACAGCCTCGGCGTTTCGCAGTAACCCGGCCCAACGCGCCACCATCCTGGTACGCGGCTCGGCGGGCCGCGATACTCTGACGGCAGTGCGCCGGCAACTCGCGTCGCTCCATCCCGATCTCACGATTTTCAACGTCCACACCATGCAGGAGGATCTCGACCGGATGAACTCGTTTGTCAAATGGGATTCCGCGATCTACGTGATCCTCGGCCTTTTCGCGCTGCTGCTGGCCTCGATCGGCCTGGGCGGGGTGACGGCTTACGCGGTGGTCCGCCGGCGCAAAGAGATCGGCATCCGCATGGCGCTCGGCGCCGGCAGCCGCCAGGTGCAGGGGTTGGTGATGCGAGAAGGGACGGTGCTGGTGGTGGTGGGCTCGGTATTGGGGCTTGGCGGCGGACTTACCCTGTGGCGCGTCCTCTCTTCCGCCAGCGACGTGCTGGCGCGGACCTTTTCCAAGCGCGCCGACGATCCACTTTTGTTTTATGGCGCGCCGCTGCTATTGGCCGGCCTGGCCATGCTTGCCTGTTACCTGCCGGCTCGGCGAGCCACCGACATCGATCCGGTGTCCGCGCTGCGGGAAGAGTGAGGCCGCAGTGGGGCCGGTCCCCGGCCGGCCTCCGGAGTTTCCACCTCTCGCGAAAGGCCTGTACCGCCGGCGGTCTTTGCCGCCGGTCATTTGCGTGCCGCGCGTGGTGGGGCAGGATGAATGCTGCGCGGGCCGGGCACGAGCGGGCCACGCACGCCCCTACGATTGCGTCGGGTTACAATCGCAGTTTCTCCATGACACCGACGTCCGAGACTCGCCTGCGCGTGCGCTACGCCGAAACCGACCAGATGGGCGTGGTTTATTACTCCAATTATTTGGTTTGGATGGAGGTGGGCCGCGTCGACTTATGCAAGGCGTGCGGCTTCAATTACCGCGACATGGAAAACGAAGACGGCGTGGCGCTGGCGGTGGCCGAGGCGCAGTGCCGGTACCGCGCCCCGGCTCGCTTCGACGACGAGGTGATCGTCAAGACCTCGATTGCGGAGGCCAACTCGCGAATGGTAACCTTCGCCTACGAGATGCGGCTCGCCGATTCGGAGACCGTACTCGCCACCGGCTCTACACGCCACGTTTTCGTCAACCGCAGCATGGGGCACACGCGCATGCCGGCCAAGTACCACCGGCTGTTCGGCCTTGCCGAATAGACCCGCCTGGCGTGCCATAGCTGCGGAGCATTCCGCGCGGCTCTCACGGCCGGCATTGACGCCGCCCGGCGCGCCTGCTTAACTGGAAACAGTTCCCATGGCAGGTATCGAACGACCAGCGCTGTCGCTGGCCAACGTGCATTCCAGCGTCGATATTTCCCAGATCTCTTTCTGGCGCCGGATGTTCGCCTTCGCCGGGCCGGCGTACCTGGTGAGTGTCGGCTACATGGATCCGGGCAATTGGGCTACCGATCTGGAAGGCGGCGCCCGCTTCGGTTACCGCCTGCTCTGGGTGCTGGTCATGTCCAACGCCATGGCCATCCTGCTGCAGACGCTGAGCGCGCGGCTTGGCATCGTCAACGGGCGCGACCTGGCGCAGGCCTGCCGGGAAGCCTATCCGCGCCGCTTGAGCTTCGCCTTGTGGGTGCTCTCGGAGATCGCCATCGCCGCCTGCGACCTGGCCGAGGTGCTGGGGGCCGCAATTGCCCTCAACCTGCTGTTCCACATCCCGCTGCTCATCGGCGTGCTCCTGACCGCCGCCGATACGCTTCTCCTGCTCTTTTTTCAGAGCTTCGGCATTCGCGCCATCGAAGCCTTTATCCTGGCCCTGATCACGGTGATGGCGGCCTGCTTCTGCATCGAACTGGTCTGGGCCCGCCCGGCCGCCGGGGAACTGTTCGCCGGCCTGGCACCGCGCCTCAACCGCAGCAGCCTCTACCTGGCGGTCACCATCCTCGGCGCCACCGTCATGCCGCACAACATGTATTTGCATTCGGCCCTGGTGCAGACGCGCAACATCGGCCACACCGAGTCCGCCAAGCGCATCGCGTGCCGCTTCAACCTGATCGATTCGGCGGTGGCCCTAAACGGCGCCATGTTCGTCAACTGCGCCATCCTGGTGCTGGCGGCGGCCGTATTCTTCAAGCGCGGCATCATCGTCACTGAGATTCAGCAGGCGCACGAGTTGCTGGTTCCGCTGCTAGGCGCCAGCATGGCGGGCGTGCTGTTCGCGGTGGCGCTGCTTTGCTCCGGCCAGTCTTCCACGCTCACCGGAACCATGGCGGGCCAGGTGGTGATGGAAGGCTTCGTGAATATTCGCGTGCGTCCCTGGCTCCGCCGTCTGATCACCCGCACGCTGGCCGTCATTCCGGCCGCGCTCACCATCTATATCGCCGGAGACAGCGCCACCCTCGGGCTGCTGCTGCTGAGCCAGGCGATTTTGAGCATGCAACTGCCGTTCGCCATCGTCCCCCTGATTCACTTCACCAGCGACCCCGCCCGCATGGGCTCGTTCGCCAATGCCGGTTGGGTGCGCTGGCTGTCGTGGACCACCGCTGCCGTCGTGATCGGTCTCAACACGTGGCTGGCCTACGATTCCATTGAAGGCTGGCTGGCCGGCGCCGGAGCCTGGCGAGGCCTCGTCGGAACCGTCGCCATCTCCATCTCCGCCGGGCTGGTGATTCTGCTGCTCTGGGTGACGTTCGAGCCTCTCATCAGCGGACGCAGGCGCGGGCGTGCCGCCCTCGAGTTCCCAGAAACCGAAGGCGCCGTCGCCACCACCCCCGTATACCGCCGCATCCTGGTCCCCTTGGACCACACCACGCTCGACCTGCTGGCCATCCGCCACGCCGCCGCCATGGCGAAACTGCACGGCGCCAAGCTCTACCTGCTGCACGTGGAAGAAGGCGTCACCAGCCAGATCTATGGCGGCGATTCCTCCACGGCCGAAGTGGAAGCCGGCCAGGCCTATCTCGACCGCATCGCACAATCGCTTCAAAGTCAAGGGGTTGCAGTCGAGACAGCGATTTTCCATTCGACTTCGCCGCGCAAGGAAATCGTGCGCTATGCGCGCCAAATCCACCCCGACCTGTTGATCATGGGCGCCCACGGCCATGGCGGCCTGAAAGATTTGATCTTCGGCACCACCATCAGCCCCGTCCGCCACAACCTGGATATCCCCATGCTCATCGTCCGGCCGGGCAAAGGGTAAGAGGGACAGGTGCCATGGTGAGCGGTAGCCGGATTCTTCACCTCGACTGGTCTCCCGCCCTAAACGCGTTCTGGATCGCCCGTGTGCAGTCGGCGCTTCTGGCTTGCAGAAGCGCGACACTGAGGGAACGCTACTCACGCTGGGACCGAGACCGGCACAATGGCCTGACATTAGGGGATCTTGCAGTCGCAGTGGCAACCAAGCAGACGATGGTTTCTCTCATTGTTCAACGTGTTAACGCACGGCTGGCGGAGATTGGTAAGGTTCTCAAATCTGATCGGCCTAGGGTCGAGGAATGCTTGCGAGTTGGCGGTGCATACCGTCTTCCCGACAAGAGCGTCGCACACGAAGCGGCTGTTGACTTCGACTCGTTCGTCTTCGAGTCGAGGTCCGCCTACGAAATAACGGTTTCGTTTCTCCAACGGTTTTTCGCTGTGATCCTTGAACAGCCACTCGGGAAAGGGAAAGCAGCTCACGATCGCGTCCAAGAGGCGCTACGGAACCGCGGCGCGCAAACCGGCTGGGCCGACGAGTTGAGGGAGAAGCGACATCTCCTGATTCATGAGCTGGCCATTTGGATCGGCTTCGAAGTTACCGGTGAGTATCCGTTTCGTTTCGATCCGGTGCTCCTGACGAAAACAGTCGGGAGGATCGAGGACGATCCGGATCGTCTCAGTATTGGGCTATGCCGAGACCTTTGGGAGGGTTTTGTAAGCTCATACCGGCACATCGAGGCATGGCTGAAGGAGGGGATAGCGATTGCTGATGCGCGCGGTTGATGGTCCCTCCGCTAGCTCGCGCGCTTGGCGATCAGCTCGCGAACTTTGGACACGAGATCGTGCGGCACATTCATGACGGTCTCAGAGGGCTCGATGCCGGCCTCGTCCTCTGCTGACGCTTCATCTTCGCTCTGTGCTCCGTAATGCGCGAGCACACGCTGCACCTTGCCCTCATCCCATCCGTCTGGAAACTTGTTATTGCTCATTGATGTTTCTTTCTTCTGCGCTTGCGATATGCGGCCAGAGGTTTCCCTGCCAGCTCGTAAGCAGTGATTACGAATACGCAGTCCGGTTCAGTGGTTGGGACATAAATCACACGCAAATACCGGCCAGCGGCGGTCTGGCCCAAGGCGACCCTGGAACCCTCGCGCCCCGCCCGATCCTCTCCCGCCGTTTCCAAAACGTCGATGACCTCATCCTCGTCCACCTGGTGGTTATGTATGTGAGGTGATCCAGTCGCAGGGTCGATATAGAATCGGGCTTGCAAGCTTCTTCTATTTCTATCCCATCTTACCGCCGAACGGGAACCGACGACTCCCGGCCCCTCCCCCAAAACTGGGACACGATGCCTCAAACGCGTGTCCGGGCAGCACAGGTAAGACCGGCCGGCAATAGCTAAACTCAGTTGTTTCAATCGGATTCAGGCGTGATCGCGGATGCGACCATGGGCTCTTGGCCCGCAGATCATTGCGTTCTCTCGGATACTCATGTCCTAATAAAGAAGTGCGCAAGTCGCCTCACCAACCGGCGCCGGCTGAGAACAGAGAGGCAAAGGCTGGCTGCGCTCGAATCGTCAGCATCGAAAGTGTGCTGCTGATCCTGTTCCTCGTAACAGGGAAAGGTCTGCCCGCACAGGAGCAGGCAACCGGGCATCCGGCCGGGCCGGTAATTCCCGCCATCTCGGGAACGGTGGTCGACGCCATCACGGGCAAACCGGTCGCCGCCGTCGATGTGACCCTGCGGGCTGAGACCACCGACCGAAAGCAGCTTCGCTACGAATCCTGCCGCACTTCTCCGCTGGGGCGGTTCCGCTTTCCTTCCTCTGTCGAGCCGAAGGCTGCGGGTCTGTTGGGGCGCATTGGTGAGATCGCCATTACCGTAAATATCCCCTTCGTCCCGCTGGCTCAGATCCGGGCTGCGCCCGGCAATGGCGATGACTGGATTGCTTCGGACGGAGGCTCGGACGCCTCCCAGAATGTGCTTGGCGATCCGCTCTTCACGCTCAAGTCGACACGCGTGTACAACCTGGAATTGAAGGGCCCGGGCGTGAACAACAAGGCCTATTTCCCCATGGCCGTCCAGTTCCTGAAAGCCTGCGGGCAGGCGTGGGATGCCAACTGCATCAGCATGGAGACAACGAGGGATGTGCGAGTCCCGCTGATCCCCGTACTTGACGGCCCAGCCGGGTGCAAGGTGATTGCGGACCGCGACCTGAGTCAGGGCTGTCGTCAACTCCAGACTTACCGCTCCGCCTTTCTCCACGTTGAGACCATGGCCCAGGTGCAGGCGGACAAAAAACTCTGCAACAGTATCGATGGCGGCAGCATTTCCAAGCTGTGCCTGGACCGCCTTCGCAGTTATATTCTCAACACGAAGAGTTATGAAGACCGCCCGCCGCTGCGGATGGAAATCGACCCGCTCGAAGAAGCCCTCATCTTGACGCCGATTGCCGGAATGGGAGTTGGCCGGAACGGCCTCGGCCTTACCGATCCATTTGACGAGACCGCCACCTACTTCGCCAGCTACTGGCGACAAGCTCGCTGGCCCTCGCTCGGCGCTGCCGGGGTTTCAGTCGAGTTCATCGGGGACACCGATGCAAGGCGGCTGATCTGGGCGCGTCTTCTGAAGTTCAATCAAAGTCCCGCCAAGCAGGCTGGTCACTTCGAAGTGTTCGACGGCAGCCCGCTATTCGTGTATGAAGCAGAGTCGGCTTCCCAGGCAGTCTGGACCAGCGGCGACAAGCTCATCACGATCAGCTTCAGCCGTGCTGCCGATTTCATTCGAGGGGGCATGAGTAAGCACGATGCCTTTATGATTGAAGCCACACCTGAACTGAGGCGGGAACTAATCCGGAGTTATCTGCGGAAGTATCCAGTCGCCAACTGACTCCGATATTGCTACCGGCGGTGCTCCTCGTTCGGCGCGGAGCCATCCAGGCGAAGCATCCGCACATTTCTGTACCAATAGCGTCCCTCGACAAAATCGATACCATCGCCGCAACTTCCCGCAGCCAGCAGCTCACGATAAAGAGCCTCGTGCCTGGCATACTCTTCACTGGTGATGGATTGACCGTTACCGGGCACATCGCGGAGTGCAACGCCCGCGTCCGCCGGCCAGAGAATGGAGCGGATACCGGCTAGTGCGGAGCAGCCGCTGTCGGCCGCCCGCGGTGTGCAGATGGCAACCGCTGCAACAGGGCAGCCGCCTCCAGCCGCCGGGGGCGTTGCGGCTGGCACGGGCTTGAGCAAGGTTTCCGGCGTCACGAGTTCCACGACATCCAGTTGGCATAGGCGGTGCAGGTCGTGCCAATCCTGGATCTGGTCGCCGCCGTTTATCCAAATAACCCGGTAGATTTTGGAGCCGGCCTGGACGTACGCGTCGCGGTTCGGGTCTGTGTCCCGGTCCTTTGGGTTGTTGGAGGGTAGTTTCATAAAGAACTCGGCCGGCAAATCCTGATGGAACATCCGGAAGTCGCCACGGACAGGCCGGCCCGCACATCGCGCCGCGAACTCTTCACTCGATGCCGCTCTGATCTTGCTCTCAGCCTGGTCGATGGGCAGTTGCGAAAAAGGCCACGTCAAGAAGGTAATCTGCCGTTTCTCGTCATATTTCAGGAAGTAATAGGCCTGGGCAAGCGCCTTGGCTTTGACCCATTCCAGACTCTGTATCACGGGAGCTAGTGCCCCTGTGTTGCCGGGAATCAACACTCGTTGATGCCGTGCGCAGATGAGCGTAATGGAGGGTTGGCCTTGCGTCTTATCGACCGGTGGTGCTGTGTTAGGCAACGCGTTGAACCCGGCGCTTTGAAACGACTGCATCAGCTTGGCTAAGTCTTCCTGCCCTAGCCGCTGGCGGTCAAAAACGTTCGAGTGCGTATCCCGATAGTCGATGGAGCCGTCGTCGTGCACAGACAAGATTTCGCCGGTGGGTGACTGATAGGCCACCAGCGTGCCCGACCGGTTCGAACAAACGGTGTCATGAGCACTCTCATGAAAATAGGCCGGTTCACCGGGAATTCTTTCCAGGTCGGTGAGAACCAGCGCCTCCGTTCCTCCGGATGCGAGCGACATGCGGGCTCGCACCCGGTCGTTGAACCTCAGTTGTGGCAGGATTCCCTGCAACCGGCTATCTACCGAGTAGATCCTTTTGCGTTGGCAGGTGCGCAACCCGCCCTCGTCGGCCACATCTGAGTCGAGAACTTCAATCACCAGCGGGCGCACACCGACAACCCGTGCGATCGTCTGAACGGTGAAGCCGGGAGCACCATCGGCAGGCGGTTTGGGAGCGGAGACGAACTCCACCATTTTGGGATCGAACGGCTGCTCCGGCAACTGTCCCGACAGAACGCATGCCCCAGGCGAGAGAGAGCTGGCGGATGCCATCCCGGATTGGCCTTCCGCGCAGACAGCCCCAAAGACGGCGCTGAGGAGGAGAATCGTCAGCACACCTGATATCCGTCGCCTGCGCCACGGCTGCAATCGATTCGTGGGAATTGTCATCGCACACTCGCAGGCCCAGTGGGCTGCGTCTCCCCTTCCTTCCGGTCTAGCCGCACTCCAACATAGTAGTAACGCCCTTCGATGAAGAGGATGCCCGGACTTCCCGCTTCGTAAAGCTCACGATACAGCAATCCCTGCCTTGCGAAGTCTTCATTGCTGATCGGTTGGCCCCGGGGCGGGACATCGCGCAGGCTTATTCCGGCGTCCGCCGGCCACAACCAAGTCATACCGCCGGGCAGGTAGGTAACTGAGTCACCACTGGGGACGATCACATGCGGAAGGGCGGGGGAATCCGCGGCCATGAGTTCCTGTACTTGCAAACTATCGACTGTCGCGCATTTGTGTCCCTCGCTGGAACACCGCCGACCGACTCTGAAGATCTTCGGTCCCTGGCGAACATATACGTCGCGGTTGGGATCCGAAACGGAGAATTCGGGCGCTGACGGGCCGGGCAGTTTAGCCAGATAGTCGGCCGGCAACTCCTGATAGATGCCCTCCGGGGTCTTCGGTACGGTCCGGCCGGACGCTCGCGCCTCGGCCTCCTGGCTGTAGGCCAGCCTCTTCATGTTCTCAATTTGATCGAGCGGAAGCTTGGGGAAAGGCCAGTCCAGAACGGTTATCTCTCGCTTCGTGTTGTATCTCAGCACGTAGTAACTGCCGGATAAGGCTATACTCTTGACCTCATCCATCGCAGCCAGTACCGGAGCCAGAAACGATTCGCGGCCTGGAACCAATACCCTCTGATGCCGCGCGCAGACTAGCGTGATGGAAGGCCTGCCCTGGGTGTTGTCGATCGGTGGCAGGCTGCTGGGGAATCCGTTGAACCCGCCGCTCTGGAACGATTGCATCAGGCGCGCCAGGTCTTCTTGTCCTAGCCGGTGCCGATCGAATACGCTCGAACGCCCATCGTTGTAATAGATAGATCCATCATTGTGGACGATCAGCGTTTCGCCGCTATGCGTGTGGTAAGCAACCAGCGTGCCCGCGCGGTTGGAGCAGCCGCCATCCGCGGGGCGCTCGTGAAAGTACGCTGGCTCGCCCTGAATCTTCTCCACCGCGGAGAGAATCGTTCGGGTAGTGCCTCCCTCCATTGCCGCCAGTGTGGCCTCGACCAGGTCGCCGAATCGCAACTCGGGCAACAAGTTTCTCAGGCGGGCGTCGACTGAATAAACTCGCAACATCTGGCAGGTATCGCGCATACCCGGCAGTTGCCGATCGTTGTCGAGGACTTCGAAAACCAGGGGGTGCACGCCGGCCACTCGCGCAATCACCTTCATGGTCATGGCAAGGCTTAGATTCTCATTGCTGAAAGGCTCGATAATTGGCTGCGGGTGGGAAACGAACTCAACCAGCTCGGGGTCGAACGGCGCCTCGGGCAACTGCCCCGAGAGAGCACAGGCTGCGGACAGCGCAGAACTAGCCGGCCGTGGCGGCGGTTGCGCCTTCGCCAACACAAAGCTAAAGGCCGCGAGGAAGACCAGAACCGAAACGGTTCTCGAAGCATGAATCCTGGGCCGCAGCCGCGATTTGAACTCAGCCGTTGCGATAGCCATGCACCGTCGATTTATTCGGCGCGTTTCAAAACCATATTAATTATAGATCCTCGCATCCGATTTCAGCCGGCCAGCAGGCGTATGCGTCGCTTCACAGTTACTGGCCACGAATGCCATATTCGCGATCTTCAGCCATCGCTGTGGCCGATGGCGGGTGCGGATAGCCGGCTTGGGCCCGGCGGTCCACCTGGCTGCGCCACACAGTAGCCTGATGCCCCTCTCGGGGTTCCTGCTGCCCCAAAACTGGGACACGATGCCCCAAACGCGTGTCCGGGCAACACAGGCAAAACCGGCCGGCAATAGCTAAACCCAATTGTTTCAACCGGATTAAAGTGGTATGACGGATGCACATAAGTGGTCCGTGGCTCGTAGATTGCTCTTTGTCGCGGCGATGTTGGGAGTGGCGCAGCTTCAATCCGCCACCCTCCAACAGCTTTCGATGAGCGACTTGATCGCCAAATCCACCGCCATCGTGCGTGGGACCGTCCAGGGCTCCTACACCGCTTTTTCCGGTCCGGTGATTTTCACCCACTACCGTGTGCAAGTGGCGGAGAAGTGGAAGGGCTCGGCGGCCGTCACGGTGGATGTGGCTGTGCCCGGAGGCGTCGCCGGCGGAGTGCAGCAGACGTATCCGGGCGCACCACAGTTCCAGCCGGGCGACCAATATGTGCTGTTCCTGTGGACCGGCAAATCCGGCATGACGCAGATTATGGGGTTTTCGCAGGGCGCGTTCGCGGTTGTGCACGACGGCTCGTCCGATCCCCGTTTGACGCGAAATGCCAGCCACGAGTTGATGCTCGACCCGGTAACCCATCGGCAAGTGACCGATCGGACTCTGACGCTGCGGCTGAGCGGGCTGCGCTCGCAGGTGGCGAGCGCCTTGGAGGCGGCCCGGTAGTGCGGCAGCGGATGCCAATTCGGGCGGTAGTGGTGGTGGCAGCGGCGCTGGCGATGGTCGCCCCCCTCGAAGCCTACTATCACTACACCTATTACTTCAGCCATAGCGCGCCATTCACCCCCGTCCGCGCGCGTTTCGACCTGGCCGCGCTCACCAACAACACGCTGAACGTTTTCGTTAGCGATGCCGGACCTGGCAACTATGCCTCCAACGACACATTCGGCTCCGTCCTGGGTGAAGTGAAGCAGGCCGTGGCGGCGTGGAACACCGTGCCCAACTCCGCTCTGCGGCTGAATTTCGCGGGTCTCGAGAGCGCCAGTCAAGCTCCGCAGAACACGCCCGGCATCGACGTGGTGTTCGCTGAAATGCCGCCTGGGCTCTTGGGATACGGTTCGACCAACCTGCCGGTGGTTCCGGTGTTTCAAACCGATTCAAACGGCCAACCGCTAGTGGCCATCACCCGCTCCGTAGTGGCGCTCACCAACGATACCACCGCTGGCGCCGGTCCCAGTGAATTGCCAGACTTCTTCACCACCGCGGTTCATGAATTGGGGCACGCACTCGGTTTGCAGCATACCTGGACCGGCGCGGCCATGTCGCAGGGCGTGATTCGTAACACCACCCGCACGCGGCCGATCGATGCCGATGACGTGGCGGCGTTCGATCTGCTTTACGGCGCCCCTAGCTGGTCCGCGAATTACGGCTCCATTTCCGGCCAGGTCACTTTCGCCGGCGGCAATACGGCCGTCAACCTGGCTTCGGTGGTGGCCCTTCCGGCGGCCGGGCCGGCGGTGAGCGCGCTCACCGACCCCGCCGGTTTCTATAACATCAGTGGCCTGCCGGCGGGAACCTACATGGTCTACGTGCATCCGCTGCCGCCAGACGCCGTGCCGACTTATTCCAGAGAGGGTCTCGAGTTGCCCTACGACGCCAATGGGTTCCCATTCCCGCCCAGTGCCGATTTTCAAACCGCGTTTTATCCCGGCACCACCGACGCCACAGCCGCCACCACTTTCAATGTCACCGCTGGCGCCAGCTTCCCGAACGTGAACTTCAGCGTACAACGGGAAGCCGCGGTGCCGATGTACGATGTCATCACCCGCGGCTATCTGGACCCGTCCACTCGCGACTACACGGTCAGCGTGGAGCAAGACAGCGACTGGATGTCGCCGGCATTCATCAACGTGAACCAGGTGCAATCGCTGGTGGAAACGATCTATTCGCCGCTGGTGGTTCCGCAGACGGTCTCGATTTTGGGATTCGCTCCGGCACCAAAATGTACCGCCGATTCGCCCTGCTTCGATCCGGTGCCCTCACTGTCGGCGCTCTTCGCTTATTTCGATGCTCCGGCCAACGCCGGTACGGGCCTGCGGCACTTGTTGTTCAATCTGAATAACGACATGTATGTGCTGCCCGCCGGCGTGAATCTGGTGAATCAGCCGCCGCCCTACGTCGACTCCGTGACCAGCAATGGGGACGGCACCGTGACCGTTGCCGGCACCGGTTTTGGACCCGACAGCACGGTGTATTTCGACAGCCTGCCGGCCTCGGGCGCGTGCTCGAGCGGAACATCCGCGGGCTGCGCCACCATTACGGTCACGCCGCCCTCCGGCGCCAACGGGCAGACTTCCTACATCACGGTCTTCAACGCCGACGGGCAGAACTCCACATTCCTGCAGCAATATCCCAACATGCCGGTGTACACCTACCCGGCTGTCAACACGCCTCAGTTGCAGGCCGTCAATCCTGCCTCGCTGCCTCGCGGCGGCGAAGCCATGGTGGACATCACTACGTCCAATACCAATTTTGTGCCGGGGCAGGTGACGGTGGGTTTCGGCACCTCCGATATTACAGTGACCGGCGTTTGGGTAATTCACCCGAACGAACTCTGGGTCGACGTCACGGTGGCGCCGGGCGCGGCGCTGGGTTCTTCGGAGATCAGCGTGATTTCCGGTTTCCAGGTGATGACGCAGCCAGCCGGCTTCCAGGTTGTGCCGGCCATTTCGGGCGCGCCGGCGATTCTGGCGGTAGTCAATGGCGTCCCCGGCCAGGCCACCATTTATCCCAATGCGGTTGCCACCATCTGGGGCGCCAACCTGGCCAACCCGCAGATCACCATCAACGGCCAACCGGCGCAGGTCGCTTATTCGTCGGGCGATCAGGTGAATGTTGCGGTGCCGGCGGGCACGCCCACCGGGCCGGTGATTCTGAACCTGACCACCAGCGGCGGCTCGGTTAGCCTGGTGGTGCCGATCAGCTATGCGCCGCCGGTCATCCTCGGCATCACCGAGCCTTCCGGCGCGGTCGTCGATGCCACGGATACGGCTGTTTCCGGCGATCAGTTGACGATTGCCATCAGCGGCCTCGATCCCACGGTGACGCTCGCATCCGGCCGCCTGCAAGTGATGGTCGCGGGCGTGTCCATGCCCGTCCAGTCAATCAGCGCCAGCCAGATCCAGTTCACCCTGAACCAATCCTTCAACGGCACACAGGTGCCGGTGACCATCGTGGTCGACGGTTCTTCCAGCGCGCCGTTCACCATTCTGGCGCAGTAGCCGCACCAAGCCAGTCTGCACCTCCGCGCATAGTTCGTTCACACGCTCGACAAACATTTCCAAGCCCGTATCCCCGAACGGCTTACTGCCATTTCCCCGCGCCCCGCACCCCCCTTTGTGCCGCCCTCGATGCAATAGTGAATACAGCAGGCCCCCGCGGCGCACGCATTCGGGCGTACCGCGTCTGTATTCGTTCAGGCGTTTTCTTGAGTTTTTGGGGGTTGGCGGTTTCTGCGCGACTGCAAAGGACGGCCAGTGGGGTGATTTCGCCCCACGAAACGTCACCCGGTAGTCTTGTTTTCAACAAGTTAGCCCGCTGACCGTGGGGCAAACTTGCCCCACGCCGGGTGCCTTGGCAGACCTTGTAATTGCCAAAGCCCCACCCGTCTTCAGCGAGCCGCCGCCCAGGCCAGACCGTCGGCGGATTTGCCGGCGTCGATCAACGCCGTCACCTTCCACTGGCCCACTTCGATTGCCGCGATCTTCGCGCTCGAGTCGCACGAGACATACGCCATCCTGCCGTCGGGCCGGATCAGCACTTCCTGCGGCGCGGCCGGCACATCGATCGTGTGTGCCACCAACATGGACTGCAAGTCGACGATCGCCACTTTGCGCGCCTCAGGCACCGCCACCAGCAGCCACCGCCCATCTGCCGTGGCAGCCGTGCCGTAACCCGGCGCTGGCAGTTTGATCCATTTCGCCACGCGGTTGGTTCGGGCGTCGATCGCCGCCAGGCGCGGCTGCGTTTGATCGGCGGTGAACACCCACCGGTCGTCCGCCGAAATTGAGATTCGTTGCGTTTCGCCGGAAATCGGAATCACCGCGATCATCCGCCGCTTCTCCAAGTCGAGCACCGAAACCGTTCCCGGTCCGACATTGGCCGTGTATCCGCGCCTGCCATCGTGGGCGATTGCCAGCATGTGCGATTCCGCCTGCCCGGTAGGCACGGTTCCGACAATGTGCAGCGTTCGCGGATCGATGACGGTCACCGTCTTATCCAGTTCGGTGGTCACATAGAGCAAGCCGTCCTTCGGGCCGAACACGGCGCAGTGCGGGCGCACGCCGTGAGCGAATGCCAGATTGCCGGTCACTTTTCGCGCCGCCAGATCGATCGCCACCAGGTTGGCGCCGTCAGTGCCGGGCTTGCCCACGCCGGAGTTGCCATAGATGGGCACGTAGGCCATCTTCCCGTCCGGCGACGCAGCCACCTCGTGGCCGGTGATGCCGCCCTCGGCAACCTCCGCAATCTGCCGGTTTGTGGCGGGGTCGATGATGCCGAGAGTGTGGCTGCCTTTGTTGGCGACCAGCAGCCAGCCAGTCGCAGCGCCAACCGGGCCGCTCAGCGCCGAAACCGTCGCCAGAAGCAGACATGAGAAAACACAGACCATCCCAGTGCGTAACATGCGGACTATTGTACAGGAGTGGGGAAGCGCTCCAGCAGCCGGGCGGCGTCGAGCGGCTATAATCACCATTGAATGCTGCTCCTGCTGGTGGTGGAGAACTACGCCGTAGTGGAGCGTCTGCGCGTCCGCTTTCACCCCGGGCTAAACCTGCTGACCGGCGAGACCGGAAGCGGCAAGTCGATCGTGGTGGACGCTTTGGGCCTGCTGCTGGGAGGCCGCGCTTCCCCCGACATGATCCGCACCGGTGAGCCTCAAGCGCGCGTGGCTGGCATCTTCGATGTGCGGGACAACGCCGCGGTGCGCGGAATTCTCGAGCCGGCGGGCCTCGAAACCGAGGATGGCGAATTGCTCATCGAGCGCGAAATTCTGGCCGGCGGCAAGTCGCGCGCTTTCGTCGGCAGCCGGCCGGTGGCGGCCGCGCTGTTGCGCGAGCTGGCTCCGTGCCTGGCCGATATCCACGGACAACACGAGCAGCAGCTTTTGTTTTCCGCCGACGCGCAGCGCGACCTGCTGGATGCCTTCGCCGGGAATGCGGAGCTCGCCGGGCAGGCAGCCGAGCGATACCGCGGATGGCGCGCGGCGGCGGCCGGGCTTGAGGAGCTGGAAAGCTCGGAACAGGAGAAGCTGCGGGCGCTCGACCTGTGGACTTTCCAGCGGCGGGAAATCGAAAGCGCCACCGTTGCACCGGATGAGGACGTGGCGCTCGAACGCGAGCGGCGCGTGCTGCAGAATGTTCAGCGCCTGGAAGAAGCCGCGGCCACGGCCTATGCGTCGCTGTACGACAGCCCGGAATCGGCGCTGGCGCTGACGCGCCAGGCTGCGCGGCGCGTCGATGAGTTGTGCCGCATCGACCCATCGCTCGAGGGCCTGCGCGAGCATCTGAAGGCGGCCGACCTGAGCCTCCAGGAGGCCGCCTATGGGCTGCGCGACTACCTTTCGCGTCTCGAGGCCAATCCGCAGCGGCTGGAAGAAGTGGAAGCGCGCCTGGCTGCGCTCGACCGGTTGAAACGCAAGTACGGCGCTTCGCTGGCGGCCGTGCTCGAGTTTCTGGAGGAAGTGCGCCGCCAGATCGCCGCCGTCGAAAATGCAGGCGAGCGGATGGAAGAGCTGCGGCGCGAACAGGCGCGGCTGGCCGCGGAATTCGAAAAGCAGGCAGCCGAGCTGACCCAACGGCGCACCGCGGCCGCGCGCAAGCTGGAGAAACGCGTGGTGGCGGAACTGGCGCCGCTCGGCATGGAGCACGTCGTGTTCCGCGTGGAACTTGCCGCCGCGCCATGGAGCGAGCACGGCGCCGACGGTGTGGCATTTCTGGTCTCGGCCAACCCCGGCGAAGAGCCGCGGCCTCTCGAAAAAGTGGCCTCCGGCGGCGAGATTTCGCGCATCGCCCTGGCGCTGAAAACCTGCCTGGCGGGCGCCCGCCGCGCCGGCGATGCCGGAGCGCAACGCACCCTCGTGTTCGATGAAGTGGATGCGGGCGTGGGCGGCGGCGCGGCGGAAGGCATCGGCCGCCGTCTCAAGCGGCTGGGAACGTCCGCCCAAGTGCTGTGCGTCACCCACCTGCCGCAAATCGCTTCCTTCGCCGACCATCATTACCGCGTCGACAAGCAGGAGGTTCGCGGCCGCACCGTGGCTACCGTCGAGGAACTCGATGCGGCGGGCCGCACCCGCGAGATCGGCCGCATGCTCTCCGGCCAGACGCTCACTCCCGAAGCTCTGAAGCACGCCGCGCAACTCATCAAGCTGAGCGCGGAGTGACATCATTCAGCATCACGGTTTCCGGGCTGATATACTGAGACATTGAGCTAAAATGCCGAAGCGTACATTTCAACCAAATAACCGCCATCGCGCTAAGACCCACGGGTTCCGCAGCCGCATGGAAACCAAGAATGGCCGCGCGGTGCTGGCCCGACGCCGGGCGCGGGGCCGCAAGAAGCTTACTGTCAGTTCGGAGAGGTAGGGGTTTCCGGGCATGCCCGGCCGCTACGATTTCCCCAAACGTGTCCGTCTGCTGCGATCCAAGGATTTTCGCCGGGTTTATGACCAGGGAAGCCGGTTTTCGGGCCCGATGTTCGCGGCGTTCTGCCTGCGGGGGGCCCTCGAAGACGGGTCGCGCATCGGTTTCACCGTGCCGCGCGCGATGGGCAAGGCGGTGGTGCGGAACCGGATCAAACGGCGCTTACGGGAAGCCGTACGGTTACGGCTGGACCGGTTGAAATCATCGTGGTCGATTGTCATCAATCCCCGGCAGAAATCGTTGGATGCCCCGCTGGCGGAGCTGGAACGCGAAGTGGACCGCCTGTTTCAGCGCTGCAATGGATCATCCTAGCGCTGCTGCGCGTATACAAGATGGGGATCTCGTGGTGGCTGCCCTCTGCCTGCCGTTTTCATCCGACCTGTTCGGATTACATGCGGCAAGCGGTGGAACGGTACGGCGCGCTGCGCGGGGTGTGGATGGGCCTCTGCCGGCTGGCGCGCTGCCATCCGTTTCATGCCGGAGGCTTCGACCCCGTCCGGTAGACGGAACAGGCGGAATCAAAGGGAATGGCAGAACCAGATAGCGGCGGATCGCCGAAAGAAATGTCGATGGAAGTGCGGCTGCTGCTGGCCTTCCTGCTGATGGGCGTGGTGATGTTCGTCACGCCCTACATTTATAAGACGCCGCCGCCGGCGCAAAAGAACGCGCAGAAGACTACCGCCGCGCAGAGCGAGCCGGGTCCGACGCCCGCCGCGCCGGCGGCCGCGGAAACGCCGGCCCCGGCCGTCGCGGCCGCTCCCGTTGCCGATGCGACCGAACCGGCCACCGTGGCGGTTGCCTTACCGCCGGTGGCGATCGATACCAACCTGTTCCGTGTGACCTTCAACAACCAGGGTGCGACGGTGCGGAGCTGGGTGCTTAAGAAGTACAAGGGCAACGACCGCAAGCCGCTCGACCTGGTGAATACGGCCGCCGGAAGCGAGGTGCCGTTTCCGTTTTCGCTCTATTTCGCCGGCCCGCAGCCGACCGCGAAAGTCAATCAGGTCTACTACACCCAGACCCCGGATGCCGACGGCCTGGGCGTCGCGTACGAGTACAGCGACGGCCACACCCACGTGCGCAAAACATTCCGCTTCCGGCGCGACAGTTACCTGTGCGAGGTTTCGAGCGAGGTCACAGTGGCCTCGCGGCCGCTTCCCAACGCGATTGAGTGGCGCGGCGGTTTCGGCGATCTGACGGTGTCCAACGCGCCTTCCAAAGAAAACGCGCTCTACTTCAACCCGGCTGAAAATAAGCTTTACGAGGAGGGCGCCAAGGCCGCCAAGAACGGGCCGGCCACGGCTACGGCGAATTTCTCCTTCGCCGGCCTCGAGGACCAGTATTTCGCCGCCGTTTTCCTGCCGCCGGCCGGCGCCGTTTCGAGCTCGGAAGATCGGGAGCCGTTCATCGTCACCACCTTCGCCGACACGCTGCGCACGGTGGCCATCGAAAAGCCGCAGCCGCTGGTGGGCGCCGCGGTTTCCTTGGGGTCCGATAACCATTTCCGGCTCTTCGTGGGGCCGAAGGATCTGGATCTGCTCAAACGCGTGGACCCCAAGCTCGAACAGGTGGTGAGTTTCGGCTGGCTTTCGATTCTCGCCAAGCCGCTGTTCCTGGTGGTCAACTGGTTCAACGATTCCTTCCTGCACAATTTCGGTTGGGCCATCGTTGTGGTCACGGTGGTGATCAACCTGGCGGTGTTCCCGCTGCGCCTGAGCAACATGAAATCGATGCGCAAGATGCAGGCGCTGAAGCCGCAGATCGACGCCATCAACGCCAAGTACAAGAAAATCGGCCTGACCGATCCGCGTAAGGCGGACCAGAACCAGGAAGTGATGGCCCTGTACAAGCAGAACGGCGTGAACCCGATGGGCGGGTGCGTGCCCATGCTGATCCAGCTTCCCTTCTTCATCGCTTTCTACAAGGTGTTTACGGTTTCGGTGGAAATGCGCGGGGCGAGCTGGTTGTGGGTCACCGACCTTTCGCAACCCGAGACCATTTCCCCCCACATCCTGCCGCTGGTAATGATCGCCAGCCAGTTCTGGATGCAGAAGATGACGCCCACCGCCGCGGCGGGAGGAGATCCCAATCAGCAGAAGATGATGATGCTGATGATGCCGCTGATCTTCGGTGTGATGTTCTACAATTTGCCCAGCGGCCTGGTGTTATACTACTTGACCAGCAATCTGGTCGGGATGGGTCTGCAGGTGTTTTTCAACCATACGGCGATGGCGGACAGCGCCGCGGGCAGCGTGGTGCCGCCTAAGAAAAAGAACCCTAGGAAGTAAGCCGTGACAGAACGAAAATACTCGGTCGAATCGATTGGAGCGCGGTTGGACGGTTTCCTCGGTCCCCTGCTGGCCAGCGCGGGCCTCGATTTGCGGTATAAGATCGCGGACGCGGAGGCCAGCGAAGACGATTTCGAAACCCCCGACGTGCTGGTGAACTTCAGCGGACCGGATGTGGACGCGCTACTGGCCAACCGGGCGGAACTGCTGCTGGCGCTGGAACACGTGACGATGGAGATGCTGCGATTCGGTTCCGACGAACATTCGCGGCTTTCCTTCGACGCCAACGACTACCGCCTGCTGCGCATCGAGGAGCTGCGCCTGAGCGCGCAGACCGCCGCCGACAGGGTGAAGCGCACCGGGATGCCGTTCCGTTTCAACCCGATGAACAGCCGCGAGCGGCGCGTCATTCACCTGGCGTTGCGCCAGGAACCGGCCGTGCGCAGCGAGAGCGCGGGCGCCGGGCCGGCACGGCAAGTGGTGGTCTATCCGGCCGGTATGGCCAGCCTTCCCGACGTGCCGCATGCGCCGGAGCTGCGCCGCGGCGGACCGGGCGAGCGGCGCGGAGCCCCGCGTCCGCGCGGGCGCCGGTAATTCTTCGATGGGGCGCACGCACTCGTGCGTGCCGCGTCGGCATTCGTGCCGACGCCCGCCGCTTCGGAGCGAACAAGCGTCGAGAAGAGTCTCGACGCGGCACGCCTGAGTGCGTGCGCCACGACAGGCTCCATGCAGCTTGACGACACCATTGTCGCTATCGCCACTCCATTGGGACGCGGGGGGCTGGGCATGGTCCGGCTCTCCGGCAGCCAGGCACGTGGGATCGCCGAGCGCATTCTGCATTTCTCCGCGGAAGGCCACTGGCGTCCCTGGCACGCGCGCTCGGCGGAATTGATCGACGCCAGCGGTCGCACGATTGACCAGGTGGTGACCACTTTCTTCCAGGCCCCTCGCTCCTACACCGCCGACGACGTGGTGGAGATCTGCTGCCATGGCTCGCCGGTGGTGCTGCGGCACGCGGTGGCGCGCGCCGTGGAGGCGGGGGCGCGGCTGGCCGAACCCGGCGAATTCACCCTGCGCGCTTTTCTCCGCGGCCGCATCGATCTGCCCCAGGCCGAAGCCGTGCGCGACCTGATCGAAGCCACCACCCTTTATCAGGCGCGGGTGGCCGCGCAGCAAGCCGCAGGTTCGGTTTCGCGCCGCCTGGCGCCGATCAAAGAGAAGCTGCTGGAACTGATCGCATTGCTCGAAGCCGGCATCGATTTCGCCGACAACGATGTCGCGGTGGCGCCGGACGAGGAAATCCTCGTCCGCCTGGCGGCGGTGGAGAGCGGCGTCAGCGAACTGGCACACACGTTTCAATACGGCGCGCTGGTGCGGGACGGCATGTCGCTGGCCATCGTGGGCCGGCCGAACGTGGGCAAGAGCAGCCTGTTCAACCGCCTGCTGGAGCAGGACCGCGCGATTGTGACCGAAATCCCCGGCACCACGCGGGACGTGGTTTCCGAAACCGCCGCCATCGGCGGCATCCCGATAAAGCTGCACGATACTGCGGGCATCCGCGAGGCTGCCGGGAAGGTGGAGGCGATGGGGATTGAGCGCAGCTTTCAGGCCATGGCCGACGCGGATCTGACGCTGGTAGTGCTGGACGCCTCGGCCGCGCCCGAAGCGGAAAACCAACGGCTGATCGAGCGGGCGCGCTCGGCGGGGCGGGCGCTGGTGGTGGCCAACAAGAGCGACCTGCCGCGCCCGGCCGAGCCGCCGCCGGAGGCGATGCTGGTCTCGGCCCTCACCGGCGACGGCATCGCGCGCCTGCGCCAGGCCATCCTCGACGCCGTGGCGCCGGCCGGCGCCTTTGAGCCCGAGACCGGCTTCATCACCAGCTTGCGCCATGAGCAACTCCTGCGCGAGTGCGGGCGCTGGCTCGAAAAAGCGCGCGGGGCCGTGGGCGCCGCCATTCCGCACGAGATGCTGCTGCTCGATCTTTATGCCGCGTTACAGCCCATCGACGCCATCACCGGAGGCACCACCGCCGACGATATTTTGAACCGCATTTTCTCGACATTCTGCATCGGAAAATAGGCTGCGCAAGAGTCTGGCCGCGCCTCCGCACCGCTTGGGCCTGGTTACCGTTCAGGAATGGATGGTGCAGGTGAAACGCAGGGTACGGCAGGACGCTCCCACACTGCTGGCATTCAGCCGATTGCTGGCGGGTACGGGGCGTCCGGCGTCGAACCTAGGCAGCGGTGACGGATTCCCAGGGATCGGGCGGCAGCAGCGGACCGGTCTTGGTCATGATCGATTCCCAGGGATCGGGCGGCAGCAGCGGACCGGTCTTGGTCATGATCGATTCCCAGGGATCGGGCGGCAGCAGCGGACCGGTCTTGGTCATGATCGATTCCCAGGGATCGGGCGG